>Ga0209782_1001212_pt1 | contig 13095 bp, 13 predicted proteins | sample WorMetmaBAHAMAS1_FD_187390 | JGI IMG/M metagenome (GOLD analysis project Ga0209782, IMG submission 187390) | Marine gutless worms symbiont microbial communities from Max Planck institute for Marine Microbiology, Germany - Inanidrilus... | ecosystem: Host-associated > Annelida > Digestive system... | reverse complement strand
AGTGTGATATGATAAAAGTATAAAACAAGCGGTTTTAAATTATCTTTTTATTTTTTATCACGGTGTCAAGCTTGCATTTAGTCGATTTGAATAATTCTTTACATAACCTTTATATTATAATGTACGGAAGTGTGCGGTGCATATTTAGTCAATTAATCAATCAATCAATCGTGATTTATTAATGGCAACCAGAAGGCAAATAAATAATAATAATTGCAGCGATCACCGCTGCGTCACAGTTTAACTTTTCGCAATAGTAATCCAAAGATGGCACCACCGTCGCAGCGAATGAATCACTGCGATGCCTGCTTTGATTTCAGAACCGCTGTTGAGCTTAATGTACTCGCTTTTTGACTGCCTTGCCAAAACGAGAAAATAGATACGTACGATGTATAGTTGCTGCAATTCGTTTGCCGCAACGTGGCATGCTCTGGTGTATAAAATTTAAATTTACTAATTGCTATCATTTCACGTTAGGTGTAGTAGGTCTCAAGCTATGACTAGCATCAACTTCCAACTTCTATTGACATTCCATTGCATATTTGCCTTCTATATGTCATTATTAAATCACGATTGCGTGATTAATTGGTTTGCTAAGTAGTAAACACTACCATACATTATAATATAAAGTTTAGGTAAAAAAATTATTCAAATCAACTAAATGCAAAGCTGACACCGTGGTAAAAATAAAAAAGATAATCTAAAACCGCGTTTAAGGCTAGTTTTGGTACTTCGGACGTTTGTTGTGGTTCGAACATAACTCCTCCATTGCTGCATACCGTGCGGTATATTAATATAAAAACAAGCTAGCGATCCACAATGACTTACACGCATGTGTTTTAACTGCTCATTACATTGCTACGTCACAGCCCTCTAGTTAAGTTGTCTAGAGTGCTGCTGCTGCTATTGCTCATTATGACTGCATGTGGGTTTTACCGTGATAGGCTAGGTCTATGGCCTAGCTTAATGCTAAGCGCTGGTCTTGACTTGTGCATTGTGCTGGAATTTCCGTGTTGTGTGCGAATATAGCTATATTCCACAGGACCGACAGCAACACAGACTTCCTCGCTAACTTCCGTGCGAAGAAGTCAACGTGTCCGACGCATAGTGGTAGGTCATTCCACAACGCACGCCGACTTGTCCGTCCAACGTTTATCGGTCGCAAGCTTTTCCTCATGAGGTTATGCGTTGGGGATGCGCACGTTTACACGTATACGTGTACTGTATATACATGATAAACTATCGTGTACACATTTACAAAATTACATGATAGACAAGTCGGTGTCGGTCCTGTTGAATTGTGCTGCTGTTACTACTTATTATGACTGTGCGTGGGTTTTACCGTGATAGGCTAGGTCTATAACATAGCTTAATGCTACATGCTGGTCTTGATTCGTGCAGCGTGCTGGAATTTCCGTGTTTTGTGCAAATAGGTCTATAGCTAAATTCCACAAGACCGTCACCGACACAGACTTCCTCGCTGACTTCCTACGAGGAAGTCAACGCGCAGTGCAGGTCGTTCTGCAACGCTCGTTGTCCGTTCAACTCGTCGACTCATCAACTCGACTTTGTCGGACGCGTGCATTTACATGGTGACGATGTCGGTCCTGTTGAATTTAAGCTATAAAACACATGCCAGTAAACTGCATGAGCGCTGCTAATGACTAGTCCGGACTCCAGAGGTCTACTATTATAATAAAACGAGTCTTAAACATATTCAATATGGACTGTCAGTTTTTCTAATTCAATCTGCATGCGCGATATTATTATTATTATTAGGGACATTTATATAGCGCAAAATTGCCGAGGGCCACTAATGCGCTGTTAGGCGCAGATGGGCCTACTTCTACCGAAATATTGATAAGTCCTAGGACTATTCTGTTTAGCCATTCATTAGACTTAACGGGTTATTTCGGATAGGCTAAGTCGAAGTTCTTTCCATTGTCTGACATTTAACAAAATGCGATTTCTACATAGCCTAAGCTAGAAAAGCTATGATTAACAATAACTTGACGATTTGTTGCCACGACTGAATGACATAACTACAAGACACTCGCAAATCAATAGATCTTAAGCCTAGGTATGCTAAGCTTAGGCCTATGGCTAAGGCATGCCTAGTCTCAAATTCGTCATTACAACATGCATCAGCTGCCCGAACATGTTCAGACATGCCCAGACAAGTTTGGGCAGCTGACACATGATGTATTGATGAACTTGATGCTTGTAAGTTGCGTGTTATCGTTCTAGAGTATTAACATCACAATATATACAATTAACGTCCATTGAAAAACAACGTAAACGTAACCTATAGCGTAGCCTAATTGTAAATCGTCTGTAGACTAGATTAGACTAAGCTTGGCCTAAGCATATGCTTAGGCTAGTTCCAGATGACGTTCGTGGATAGATGGTAACAATGTTGACAGATGAGTCCAAAACGAAGAGAGACACCCTCATCCATAGAATATACACGCACGCGGGATAGATTATACGACAAAATCAAATATCTACTTATGTCCACGACACATGCGGCGGAATTGTTAATAGTCACGTAGTATTCATTGCCAATGTGTGCACAATAAGACACCGACCGAGACGTGTGAATGAATGCTTTCATTTCTTCGTTGATCTCCTCCCAGTAGTTGATTAACTTCATCCAACGATTGGGTGTTAGTGTCACGAAGTTATTTGGACTGGACAATCGCACTACACCTCCCTTGATAACCAACATTAGTTCCTTCCTCATGCCAAGAACGAACAAAGATTGTTGCAAATCGTCAATTTCATTTCCGAAATGTGCAGTATCAATAGCAATTGCCTTCAATTCGTCATTTAATTGTTCAAACTCAATCTCCATCTTCAACTGCTTATTAAGTCAGTCAATCATTCAGGCTGATTGCAGATAGGATGCATGTTAAATAGTTCACGTGAAACAACATCCGGCCCACAGTCATGCTAAGTCACCGCCACTAGATTAGATAAACCATTCAGTGGACTGTGGTTAGCAGTGCGTGCAAGTAGCCTATAGGCCTTATCGACCTAAGCCTAGGTCTATACGTCATCTTCGAAAGGTGGCGCGAAGAAACTACGAGGCACTATGCATTAGGCCTAGACTTATTTTGTGTTCATTAGTTGAAAATCCTTGCAAAATGCTAAGAGTAATCATTATTTATTTATCAAGAGAAATCTTCTTCTTTGCATCAAAAACAATTTTAGTAGCAAATATTAACTTTCCTTATTCAAATACGTTTAATTACAATTTCATTATAAACATTTCATTTTTTTCGATGTTGACAAAACTTCAAAGCCAGAAGCTTGTAGGCGGATTTCACTTCGAAACGAACCAGATGTTGCAGCGCGAAGAATTTCCACCGTCAACATCAGCGCGGCCTCAAGCACGTTGTATTTAGATGGCAAACGCGAAGCTAGCTGCGACACCAGCAACAGCTGTAGCTGCACTGGTCGGCGCGGACCATCCTTGAATGCTTTCAAAGACTCACATTGACCTAGTTGTTGTAGTTACAAAGTAACTACCGCAATTGTATGACTAGTTAGCAAGTGTATTTTACGATGTAACATACAAAAGTTGAAAGAAGTGACTATGGATTTGTATGCGAAGAATAAATTTTCTTAACAAAACACAAATTAATGTTGGCTTAGCCTAGAAGCGTAGACCCAGGGTTAAGCTTACTAGGCCTACTAGGCTATGCATAGACCTAAGCCAGACATAGGCTTACATCATACTTCAAAGACCGAAATAAATCAAATGAAGTGTTTTCTTCTGAAATCGCCGTCAAGCTGGCATGTTTAGAATAAAAAACACTTCATGTTGATTTATTCGGTCTTTGATGTCGCCACTATTGACAAAGCATGACCACGCTATAGCTTCGCATTGCGTAGTCGCATTCGTACAATCAGTCCTATTTGCCAAAGGGATTTCAATTTATCGTAAAGTTTGGGGCTTAATACGCATTAAACGTAACATAATATGAACTTTCTTGCGTGTTTGAACTGAGTTAAAATGTTTGCATGCAAGCTTAATAGAATCAATACAAAATTTAGGATTCACTTCAATGAACAACCAATTCGTTCGCAATTGAGATTATTATTACACTCTTAAAAGAGCGAGTTAAGTTAGCCAGTAATTGTAGTGAAGTTGCAGTCATGATGTTTAAGTGGTTGATACAAGCTGTCTTGAATGACGACGAGCGTGATACGACCAAGGTACCAAAACATTCCTTGAACACGATTTTACATTATTTTTTAAATTTTTATTGCGGTGTCATGTTTGAATTTAATCAATTGGAATTATTTTTTATGTATCCTTTATATTATAATGTACGGATGTGCTCACTATGTATATAGTGAATTAATCAGTCAATCGTGATTTATTCATGGCAAATTGAAGGCAAACATGTAATAAAATGTCAATAAAGTTTATACCAATAATCAACCAACGTGATATGATAGCATTTAGTAAATCTGAATTCTATTCACCAGAGTGCGCCACGATATGACAATGGAAATGCGGCAATTTTACATCGTACGTAACTATTTGCTCGTCGCAGTAGCCAAGGCCTAATTAACCACAGAGAGCTCCACTGCTGCTTCAACAGCAACAACAATGCAGCATAGGCCTACAACGTCAAATAAATCAATCACTGCGACGCCATGCTGTCTGTTTTGATCCAACGTGCATTGTGATCCTCGCAATGGCATCTGTTTTGTTTTCACCAACTCTTAGACACGTCGTCTTGCTTTGAAGTTCGTTTTTGGCTTGAACGACGATTCGTATTGAATGCAGGATGTTCAGTTTTAAGCATATAACCTACATTCGGTAAATGCGCATTCAACAGAGATTCAGAAAGTTAATATAGGCTACTTAGTAAGCCTAAGCAACCAAATACAAGCATGTGGATACCATTTGCAGTTTAATCGCTGTCAAGACACAAATCAGAGCACAATCGTTCACTATTATGGTAAAGATCTAGGCCAATAGGCTATAATAATCAACCGCTCCGCTGGTAACTAAATAAAATGTTCCAGAAATCATTATCGCGATTGCACTGCAGTACGATAATATCGTCATTATCATCAAAACGTTAATGAGTTGCAGTCGTTAGATATATAACTGAGTTTCTACCATCAATTTCATCTTCTGCAAGTTCATTAATGAGCTGAGGTCCATGAGCTAATTCATACTCACTGATAACGTTCCATTGCTGCCTGTCGTTTATTATACAGCTGTTCCAATGATGGATAACTGCGTTGCTCCTGCTCCTGCTGCAATTGTGCTTTTAGATCATTCCATGTAACTGTACTCTGTTCGGTGTAGTCATACAGCATTTGATCAAGTTCGCTGCATATTGTATTCAATTGGTTCTTCAAATCATTTAATTGATCGTACATTGAACGTAGACGATTTTCCATGTCAAGAAATACAATAGACTACCAATTGTTAGATATAAAGTCAAGTTGAACTACTAATGCAATAATGATATTATAGTTCATATTTATAGTTATCAAAAATGCTTTGTCATGATTTTCTATTTATAAAGATGACAGATTATATAACTTTTTACAGACATATCATTGTGACAACCGCATGAATTTCCAATTTATCGTAAGACTAGTTTCAATTGTTATGCAGGCTAGGCAGCAATAGAATGTGCTTAAGCTACAATGCACGATGGAAAATTCCATGGTGTGCGTATGTAGGACTACACAACTTCAAAGAAGCACCGCGACCACAAACGCAGAAAAAAATGGTTTATGGTATTCTTTGAAATCAAACCGTCAGACATAGAACTAGAAGCTAGAAGTAGGCCTAGGGCTAGAGGGCTAGGCCTAGGCCTGGGTCTGGGGCTAGGCCAACCCTCTAGCCCTAGGCATCTAGCCCTAGGCATAAGTCTAAGCTTAGGCTAAAACTAAAGCACATAAGCTATAATGTCTAGCTCACAAGCATTAAAAGTCAAGTAAGCCTAAGCCTCTAGTTATTGTTGTGGATGTAGACAGAATAAAGTTAGTTTAGTTTTAGTCCATCGAGTTGATGAACATGTACGTTTATAGACAAGATGAAATCGAATACTTCGACAGTGCAGAAGAAGATATAGATGATGAAGATACTTTTGTAGGAAAAAGTGAATACGTTCTCAGTGAGGACTGGGACTTCGTCGTTGATCGAAAGCGGAGACACGGTGATTTGAAAGTTACAACATATTTCAAGTTTAAGCCTCATGAGAATATGGCTTTCGATCTGAACACCAAGCAATGGGCAAAATTTCTCTACTACCATGAGAAAAGCGACAACGAAGTGAATGCGCTCGACAACAAATCATGACCGGTGAATTTTCGTGTACACATTGGTGAATATTGTTTCGCGAGCGTGGAAGATGGTTGGGACTATGTGCAAATATTTGAACGCTTACCTCAGCCGTTAAAAGATTTTGCAAAGTATATGTGTGAAGCATGTAGTTTTGATCCATACCGCGAAGGTATCAGTATTAGTTTCAACGATTGGAGACGGCTCTTAGAATTTATACCAACTATCCACGAAGAATATCCGGCACTGGCAAAAGAACTACTAACGCACAAGTGGGGAGCATGACAATTGTTAGATGATAATGATGACATTAATCGTGAACATTGGTGTTACTTCTATTAGACTACGCATTTTCATGTTGCTGCTGCAAAATTCAATCTGTTTTAGGCCTAGGCTATTCATAGGCTGTTGTATTACATGTTTATTGAAGTGTTAAAATCAACGTATGGTATTATTATTTTAACACTGCTATCAAGCGATAGGTCTATAGCCCTAATAGTCAGCTCTACATTTATATGTAGGCTAGGCTAACCTATATTTCAAAAAGTGATCATTAGGCCCATCCCTACTAAATCATTTATCCCTATTAAGCCTAAGTCGAAAGAAACACTTTATGAAACGTTAGCGTATGAGATTTTTTGGCGACAGCTGCCTAGTATATCAGTTCATCCACAAAAAATTCGTCCATGCGGCGACGTTGGCGGCGGCGGCACCTTCAAAGAATAATGACATAGAACAGACTTCCGCAAACATTCGGCTGGCACAGCTTGCCTACCGTACGGTTGATAATGATGCAGGCATAGCCTATGGCTTTCGCAATGCGCAGCTTTCATATACTAGCCTATACGTTCCTCGGTCGATGCGCTTGAACTAAAACCAACAAAAAAACATTCATTGACGGATCGCATAAGAAAAACGACGTTCGGAATGAAATGCTTCAACACTCGGCATAAAAACAAGAAAAGAAGGCTCGTTCTGAATGAGCTAGCGGAAGTGACTTAACATAGGCCTAGGATAAGCATATAATAATTCGTTTCCTCAATCTTTTATTACAAATAACAATATAATAATAATGATTTCATAGCTTTTGCAAAAATATTATGCAGGTTTAACAATATTTCTACTCCCTCAAACAACGATCGTAACGTACGAAGCCGACCAAAAACGTTTTAACTATCACTTATTTATTCCAATGTCAATAAACATTCTGTGGGAACCAGCCCATAGCCCTAGGCTTAGGTCTATGCTAATGACTAGCCTAGTAGCCTAGGCCAAGGCCTAGACTAGCCCTAGCTCTAGTCTAGCCCTATCTCTAGCTCTAGCCTTAGACCTAGCTCTAGGGCAAGAGCTAGGGCTAGTTTGAGCTAGGGCTAGTCTAGCTCTAGCTCTAGCTCTAGCTCTAGCTCTAGCCTAGCCCTAGCTCTAGCCCTAGAGCTAGGCCTACTAGGCCTACTAAGCCTAGGCTAGGCTACTAGGGCTAGTAGGCTTACTAGCCCTAGCCCTAGCCTAGGCTTCGTAGGCCTATTAGACCTAGCTTTAGGCCTAGCTTTAGGACTAGGGCTAGTGGGCGTGGCTAGGCTAGGGCTAGGGTTAGTCATTAGCCAATCAGCGTAGGTCTAGGGGTAGGCTAGGCCTACTAGGCCTTGTAAGCCTAACCCTAGGTCTACACCTTCGCTAATTTCCAAACGTTTAATAACCTCTGCCATCTCCACGTTCGCAATGACTTAAACATTTATTAAACATTTATTAAATTTTTAGTTTTAAAAAATCGACCATCACTAAACAAAATGGCGGCGGTCACGTGACTGGAAGTGGAAGTGGTCGAAAACCGGCAGTTTATCCCTACTGATAATGCAAGTGGTATCAGTCGGAGTTAATGACATTTTCCCACAATAAATTGACTGCTGTGGCAACGTCGCTTGACAAATCTGAACTAGGTACATGTCTATCATCCGCACCCAAAGTGCTTTCATATGGTGAAAAGATCGTAAAAATCAGTCTATCTATCCTGAGATATTCGATTAAATATGCCAGTTTTTTGCCATGTCGTACAAAAGTTCACAATGAGCCCCGTTTTCTCTGGAGTTACTGGACCAAAGTGTGCGAAATTTTTATAGTATATAAAGGCTGTTTATGCTGTTAATGCGCACATTCAGGTACGATATCCCATTCCGTGTCGGAATGCCAGAGCGATAAGTGCAGGGAGTAGGTAATTTTGCCACAAAATTGGTTGCCATGACAATGTCTCTTAAGATATCGGAAAAGGAAGGTCGGATTGATCATCTGCAATTCAATATCTACGATATGGTGCAAAGGTTGTAAAAATCGGTCCAGCGGATCCTGACATACTTTGGCTCCAAGCGAAAAAGTCCGTTACGACACAAAATTGGTTGCCATAGCAACGTTCCTGAGGAATCGGAAAAACTGGACCGGATCGAGAAAATTCCATTTGGTGAAAAAAATCGTGAAAATCAGTCCAGTAGATAGATTTGCTCGTAGTAAAAAAAGAAATTGCATAGGGTAAACTATATAGCCCGGTTGGCAAGTGTGCCGAGCGGGCAAAAAAAGAAATAAAACATTGGCAAACATATAGCCCACCGGGCAAGTAGTTTATAAAATTATTACAGGCATTCAATTTTTGCTGTTTATGACATGCATGATGCAATACAACCCCATCGTAGTGCTGAGCTGACTATAAATAATGCTGGAAATGATTACCTCTCAGTTAGTTACACAGACGATAATGACACAGTTATGACAACGACATAATCACGTTATGTTTTCACGAAGTAGAGAACTGTACTTAGCGGTTCTTAGAAATAAGCCCAAAGCCCCAAACATCTGCAAATGAATGGCATAATAACATTTAGGCTTGTAAATAGCAAAAGAAGCATACGGTGGCAGCATTCGGTTCAGAAGCATGTCAGTTTTCTGTTTTTCTTCAATCAGTTCCGCAGTCCTTTGTTGAACAATGCTCTCCAAGTTGTCAGCATATTTCTCCAGCTTGTGTAGCATGCAATCCATAATATCGAAGCTCCTGCAATGTACTCATTATTAAAATGCTAGATTATTTGAAAGGAACTAGAATACCTAGAATATGGTCGCGCCTCTATGGGTGTGCCAGTCGGTGAGCGCAATATGGCCGTTAAGTGGCACGCGCCCATTTTCAAATGGCACAGTGCTGGATGGCTATGTGCGCGCACGGCGGACTGTGATTGGTCGGCGATTGGGCCTCTGACACAAATTTTTTTTGGTCACGGACAGAAACGTGACTACTTGAGTCGCGTCTCGCAGCGTGACTAAAACTTTAACAACCTTTCTCTTGTCTGTAAGAACAATTGTATGATTTACGCTATCCGATTATAACAATTAGGCCCACTGCATATAATATAGAAAAACAAGAAGGCCTAGCAGTGGCTAGGATAGTGCGAGATGACCCCTCCCCTCTTCCCGGCATGCACCACGACCATAATGCGCCCGCATGCATGGCGAGTCACAGTGAACGCCCGCATGCACTGCGAGTGCGGGCGCGCACGGTAAATTTGGATTGGAATTTAAAACCTAAATTAGCTATAATGTGCCAATGCACTTCCGTCACAGACAGATGGACATACGGACAGACAGATGGACACTGACATCGTATCATAAGCGTGAGATGTATACAGGATGCGCCAATAAAAAACAATCCCTTAGGAAAAATTCATTATCGCAGTTACTGTAATAGTTTTTTTTCACCAAATTTACAGCCTTCACAGAGAAGGATTCGCGCCACATATGCAGCAAATTTCGTCACAATATTTGCCATGGTTTAAAACTTACAACTATTTAACTTAAAAGTACAATTTTCTAAGTGAACCAGTAACTAAACTGCAATTCTGGTGTAAAAGTAACAGAAAATGCACCATATAGATGAAGGATTTTGGAAACGATGAGAGGTGCCTACAGCTGTCGTGTCAGAAAACTATCACTGTAGCAGCATCTGAAGTTTCTCTAGCACGATCATGAAAATCTACTGTCATTGATGTACCCAACTCGACAGACACAGACCTAGCCACAGACATGTCAGGACATGCAGTGGCATCCATACCGGAAGTAGACATAGACGACAGCGGCGTCACGTCAAGACTAAGAATATCTTGTATGTTTACCGTGTAGGGGGAGCCATACAGCTCCAAGTCTACCGGGTCACCGGTAGATATATCCACAATCAGCTGTGGGTGAGGAGGCTGAGTGGGCCTAGCCTCTGGGCCCGCCTCCAACACAACATCACATTCAGCATATCGTCGCCTTAGAACACAACTATTGTAAGTCGACTTTTTATGAAAAATGACTTTTTTTGTATCATTGGACTCAGTATTTTGTCCTGCATCAAATGGTGTTTTTTACAGTGTTTAATCACTAATATATCTTAATTAATCAATTAAAATACAAGTAAAGTAAAGTGAAAGTTATCTTTAGTCTTAGAATACAAGTAATGTAAATGAATGCAATACTTCAACTCTGGCATAAGTTGGCAACTTAGCATTGTTTGTACGGATACAAGTATAGTATATGTCGTTTTGCTATACTTTACCGTTGAAAGAGTTCAAAAAGTGCTTCAGTTCTGAGAATACAGGTATTGTAACTGACGTTACACGTATTGTACACTACTGATACCTTCGAAGAATTGTATGAAAATTAGAATACAACTATTGTAACTGCTTACTTACGTACAACTTGCACAAGACCGTTGCCTGATAAGTTGATATTAAATTGATGATGGGAAATTAATGATCTGCAAATGTTTGTTTAACTGGCTGCTGTGATTCTACTCTGATATTATTCACCAAATTAGCGTAATTATTAGTCACGCTTAAGCAGTAAACAATAATACCAGCATGATTCTACAATGCACACCAATCAATCATGTGAATATCAGTGGGACTGTGGCCTGTGTCACAGTTTTAGTTATGAACTAGAAATGCATGGCAAAGCCTAGCATATAGCCTGCTTGGCGTCGTAGTGTCAACCCCTAGCGAATACTTATGAAACACCCCCAATTACTGATCACCCCATTGCCTAATGCCCCCCAGCCCCTCAAGCAAACGTAGCTGACCTAAGTGTGGTAAAATAATTATCGCCGGCCATACAACTGCTTATGTCTTAAATTCATTCAAATTCAAATTTATTTGACGACATAAAAGAACAATGAAACATGACATAACGCAGCAGATATAACGTCAGCCAGACCAGAACTGAATCTTACAAAAATGCCGATTAACATGATGAAATAGAAATTGCATTTTTTTCCAATCCATTAAGGCAGACCAGCGTGCCTAACAAACGAGGATCCTATAATTTTGGCCGAATCGCGGCACAATTTTGACTTTCTACCCCACTTTAACTCAAAAACTGTTTAACTGATATTCACCAACTTTTTATTACCGCACAACGCTATGCTAAGCACGGTATATGCCGTCGTCGTGTGCCCATCTGTCCGTCTGTGTGTGTGTGTGTCCGTCACACTCCGTTATTGTATCAAAACGGCTAAACGTACTATCACGTAAATAACGCCACACGATAGCCCCATGACTAGTTTTCTGACACCAAAGTTCCCGGTGAAATTCTAACGGGATCACGCCCTATGGGGGCGACAAATGCAGGTGGAGTGGGTAAAAATTCGCCACTTTCGACGAAAAATGTGAGGTGTTACAGTATTGGAAGTTTAAATATTTTATTAGTTGCAGTTTCGAACTGTTATAATCTTGTAGACCCGTGCAGGTGCCAGGGCCTAATGCAGCACCCTGGAAGACATTGTAAATTAGGTGGTATATAGATTGTTTATATGTGTGTTTCCCTTATTACTTGCTTCCTTTTGATTCTTGTAACTTGCTTCCTTTTTTCTTGCTTATATTTTTGCTTTTTTATTCACTTCTCCTGTATCTATTCCTTCAGAATAGCCCCGCTCTGTTTCCAGACCATCTGTCATAGAAGACAACTAAATCTGGATTGTAGTTTTTGGGTTCAATTTTGCATTGTTGTATTTTTTGTGTTTAATGTGTTACATTTGGTCGATTTAGTAATGATAGGTTTAGTTTTGTGATTGCCTAAGTTTATGCTTTATTATGGTTTTTTTCCTGGCTTTATTTTTAGTTATCTCATTACTGGCCGAGAGATTGGCTGGAAAGAGCGTCTCCGATATGACCTATATTGTGTTGAGTGGGACGTTAAACCTCAACTTAATCAATCTAATCAATCTATAATCTTGTAGGTGATGTTTGTTATAAAAATATTGTTGATATGAGCAGTAATAATGCAGTATCATCGTGTAATGTACATTGTAAAGTAAATCACTAAAAATACTAGCATATAAGTTAAACTCCACTGAACTGACACACAGCATCAGTAGCCAGCATAAAAAAGGGCAACATCTCTTCCATTCGGAATCAATCAGTATATGAAGAAGATAGAAGTCAGGCCACTGGTTATGGCTAGTGCTTTGAATTTCTTTTAATGTTTTAACAGTGTTGGTTGGGTGATGGAAATAACATCCAGCTAATAAAGTAGCTATGCTACATATTCATAACATTACACAAAACCATATTGACGAAGAAAACTTAGGGAAACTGGCTAAACAACATAGTTTCAACTGAAAATGAACGTTTTACAGAATTACAGAATTATATGACAATTGTGTGCACTGGGGAACGATATGCTATTGTTGTTGTTGGTAATTTGCTGATATGTAATGTTTATTTTCCATGTAGTGGTACCAGTGATAGACTGTTTGTATATGA
>Ga0209782_1001211_pt1 | contig 13097 bp, 7 predicted proteins | sample WorMetmaBAHAMAS1_FD_187390 | JGI IMG/M metagenome (GOLD analysis project Ga0209782, IMG submission 187390) | Marine gutless worms symbiont microbial communities from Max Planck institute for Marine Microbiology, Germany - Inanidrilus... | ecosystem: Host-associated > Annelida > Digestive system >... | reverse complement strand
ACTTGCTTGTATAACATATAGACAACGAATCCATTAAGTGGAGTTTGAGCATTATCGTTCAAATATGTGCTAATAACCGACATTTCTTGGTCTGCCTAGAATTTGCTATCAACCGACGCTCGTTGCGTGGTAATTATACGTGCAGTGCAATATGGTCGATTTTTACCGCGCAACGCAATGCTGTATCTGTCCGTCCATCTGTCTGTCTGTGTGTGTGTGTCTGTCACACTCCGGTATTGCGTGGAAACGGCTAAATGTAGGATCACGCAAATAATGCCGCACGATAGGCCTTGGACTCTAGTTTTCAAGGATGTTTTGTAGTTGCAGAATTTCTACTGACAAGTGCGTCACGCGGTCCCTCTGCCATAGCATAGCTACTTGTTAATTAGTGTATTATTGCTGCTTTTATTATGTAGGATAATTGTATTCTATTTATCTATTCAGCTTTTACATTGTATAGCTCCAAGTGTGTTATTTATTAAACTTACTAAACTTACTTACTATTCTTCATCCATGGGAAAGCCATCTGGCCTGCCTAAAAAGCTGTTTCAGTTATCTCTTGCTAACCATTCTGTTCGGAGGAACACATATGAGCATAGAGTAACTACAGAAATGAAGACCAGTTAAACAAACAGTGAAAACAGTGGTAGTGTAGTACTAGTTATTTGTAAATAAGAGGTAGACAAATAAACGTGAGCTCTTAATACTTAAAACGTAATAAAGGTGAATGTGGGCATGTGCATTTGTAGGAGCACTGGGCAATACATTGTCATTTATTGACCTGTCGGTTCGCAACTCTGACGGTGTAGGTGGTAAGTACGTGTCATGTGTCATACATGGCATACGTAGCATTTAATTTCGATATTTGCTGGTTTACTGTGGTCGCAGAAATGCTGGAGGAACTAGATGCTAGGTAAAGAATTCACTACACGGCTCTATATGCGAGTGCAGAACGTGCTGTTAGAATTTTGTCTGTTTACCTGTTTGTTTATTCTTCTAAATCTAAAACACCCATATGCCCTGTCAATATGGCTGAATATGTCACAGATTTTTTCACCGCTTATTTGTCCCAGCATGTTAGTGTTTCACACAAAACATCTTGGGCACAACTACAGTGGGATTATCCTTAATTGGCATAACAAACACGAGGTTTGTTATATTCTTATATTCTGCTTGTGTTTTCCTGTATCTCTGAAACAATATAAGCAGGGGCGTAGCGACGGGGGGGTATATTGGTATATATACCCCCCAAAATCACTCTACCTTACAAATTTTTATGTGGTTACTGGTTGTTTGTTCTCTTTGACCCAGGACAAATTGTTGTTGATTTTGAAATTGGAATGACTAGTTAAAATTTATACTCCCCAAATGAAATTCCTGGCTACGTCCCTGAATATAAGATACAGTCACTGTTACTATAACAGTAGGAAGTCATATAGGTATTAAATCATACTGTTTCTGATAACCTTGAATTCTGAGTGAAAGCCATTTAGCTACCAGAAATCTCTCTGTAAATATCTGAGTGTAGCTAACCGTCTGATTGAGACACTGATTGGTATACTACTGGTAAGATTACGAGTGATATCGTTGTTAACAGTGGTTGGAGTGATGTGGCTCGGCAAACTTGTGTCTGTCATTCAACTCAGTTTAACGCAGTTGCTGCTGATGGTTGTCAGTACAGGCTTCGGTATCAACAGGTGAAATATTTGTTTAACTGCTGCTACAATTTCCACTGCTAATGCCACATTGTATATTTACATGCAGACTCCGGTTGGTTAACCATTACAACACGGCCCCAACCAATCAATGTAGAACAACCAATTGGACTCCCGTTAATGAAACCAAAATGAACAGCGTTAGCATCCGAGACATTATTACGGTTCACCATCGTAAGCAAACGTTCGACTTCTTTCAGCTGGCTTCAGACCCTGATTAGCAAATCCCCAGTTGTGGTTAATCCAATTGCATAATAATTGACGAAATATATCAACATCTTATCTCAGTATGCTTAAATCTACTAGCATTGTAATTATTTAAATAAAACATTTTTTGAGCTTTCTATAAATATTAAATATTAATAATTTGACAAAACAGATGATCGACAATTATTTATGCGATAATCAAGTATGTTATCCTGGTGTTGAAGTGGCACCAAGTGGGCCATGCCATTTTGTTGACATTTTACCACAGGACAACGTACTTGAATATCACATTTAACAATTGTCAGTCATCCATACTGACTGACAATAAATGCTGGTGGATGATCTGCGTAAAAAGTGATATTTTTATGGTCAGGTGATACAATTGCCTTGTCATTTTTTTTAATTTTGAGAGTTTTTTTGATAATGAGTGCAGTTTGGTACTTCAAATTTGGTACGCAGATTGATGATGGCAAGTACTAACCAGCTAATGGCATCATGGTCAGGATCACGTCGATATGTGCCTTAAGTGTTACGTCTGCGGTCACAGTGTTTGACATGTGTCTGTGGTGTCGGTTGTATGGTCGCGATATTTTGTCCGCACATTTGTCCTAGTTATCAACGCTAGCACTGGCAGTATGATGATGAGTTGTGTCCTTAAGTTTGTCTGTGTGTAGTAGTAGTAGTAGTAGTAGAAATGAATATTATTAAGGTGGCATTATCGCATTGCTGCTGCAAGACCACCGTGCAGTGTTAACAGAATCGGTTTGTAGCAGCCAGTACATGGTGACATAACAGCATTGAGCGACGGGCGTGTAGATAAAGCACAGTTCATTGTCAGATCGCATCAGGGAACGACCACCGAAACAGAACGGTCTTCAGTTCTCGGCGGAAAACGGGAAGAGAAGGCGTGTTCCGAACGAGAAAGTGTGTGTGTGTGTGTGTCTTAACGTCTAAAAGGGAAACGACTCAAGCAGTCAAACACCACAGTCGGTAGGTGTACAGTCTTTGGCAGGTCCTCGGTATGCATTGACCCTGAGGTCAGATTGTCAAGGGTTAGGATAAGGGTAAGGATGGCTTCCGACAGGTGTCTGCATGTTGATATGACTGCATGTATTTCTGCTCGTGATGTGTGCACAGGCCGTCACTGAGTCAAGTCTATGTGTACTTAATGATTGCACTGACAGTGTTGAGTTTCGTCGCCAGTGCTGTTCTTGATGTTGTTGCGTCAGAAGCTCTCAAGGTTTGTGTTCGTTATCCCGTCATCATGTATTGATAATGAGCAAGCTATAACCACTCATGGTGTGAGCTGCAGAATTTATAATTTGTGTCTGTGTTACAGTAATTATCAAACAAATTGCAGAATTATGATGAATATTGTTTAGCATGTGCAGGGTGGAGGCAAAAATGTATGCTCATGAAAGCATCTGGTTTTTAGCAGTGATAATATTTTATTACAGAATTTTTATATGCTTATATATTGAAATTTATAATTGAATGATAAAGTACGCAGTTAGATGAGTGCTGTTATGGCATATGTGTGTACATAAGATAGAAATGCGTGACTTTTGTTGTCTTTGTTGTAGATAAAGTATAACCATCCGGGGCTGTTGACAGTGGCATTGGTTCTATTTTCAGTTGTGTTACTGTTGGTTACTGGATGGGTATCCTTGCAGCAGTTGTGTGTTAGTAACACACGTAACACAGGGTCGTTTATTAATGTTTAAGTGTTTAAGGGCAGGGTTTTTTTTTGTAATGGGGCATTTTGGCACTTTTTTTCTGCATACAGGCATCTTTTTTATGCTGTTGGCACGTACTTTAATGTCATCGTGCATCATGTAATAGGGATACACCTATCGTGAAATTGGGTAAACGTGTATACAATATGTGCATCGTGGCGTATACATGTTGTGTAATATAGGGTCTTTCATACGAGATCCAGCATGGCATGGTTTGGTATAGTCAATATGGCACACCGCGGCGTGGCTGGATTTGGTGTCAAAGAGGTGACAAGTAGTGCCGGATGCAATTAAATACGGTGCTATGCGACACCAGATCCTGTGTGAAAGAACCTGTGTTGATTATTTTACATTCACTCCTAATTGTCGACACAGCTGTACACCACTATAGAATTATGGCAGAAAATTCAATACAATACGTGCCACCACATGTCTTGTTTGGCATTCGGATTTTACAAAATTCGGTGTTGGCTGGGGCTCCATCCCAGATCACACTGGAGTTGATTGCGACACTTCCCAGACTTCCTAGTCAGCTGGGGAGGGGATACTCCCTCCCCCATTTCCCAGCCCTCGTGACGTCAGTGCTTGGTGTCTTAACCACCTTTGGCATTCCAGCACCTTTTTAAGAGTAAGTACTACCACGGTACTACAGAGTTCTCCATACATTAGCAATTGTTTGTAAAAGTTGCGTAAAAGTTTTCCTGCTTTTTGCATGTAATTGTACTGCTGTATCATTGCATTATTAGATATTGGTCCTTTACTGGCCACAGATTATGGTGTTTTCAATAAATACATTTATCTATTTGTTCCAGCGCCGCCATTCCAGTCAAGCAAAGTTTGTTATCTTCAGTATTTTTATGATGTGTTGCGTCACGGTTTTTGCAAGTAAGTATTGCTGGTGACATACCTTGCTGTATTATAGTTTTTGCTGTTATTAACACTGAGCACACAAACCAGTTTCTGTCTGTGTTTTAAACACCACTTGATTATCCTGTTGGCTGTCAGTTTTTCATTTGTTCCAAACCTCGGCATTCTCTCTGGGCAGTAAACTAAAATCTAGAAAGCTCTCACATTATCACAACACTTTAGCACTTTTGCACAGTTCGTTGATGCTTCCATGCACATGCGTGACTGTTTCGTCGAAGCATATTTCATTCCATGTTTCAAAAAAAGACACGTTGAATTTTTTAATTAGCTTAGTCAAAAATGAATGGATTTTGGTAATTTTGCAACACAGAACTCCGAAGAAATGTTACATCAGCAGGTTATTCATTTACACACTTGTTATGTACTTGTAAAGTGTTGTTACTGTACCCTGTGAAAGCAGCTAACTTTTATCTGATCGAAGCCAAAACTAACTAAACGAGTTGACAATACTATAACATACATGCAACAGACTTTTTTCTTTACTTTAATTTATAAAAATTGCAGTTGGAAAGCGAAAAATGTACTCATTTTACCATTTAATTTGTGAATGTGTTAATGTGACATGATACTGTTTGTTTCTTTTGTTAAAATTGTGTTCACTGATGAAGACCAAAGTTGTTATGAAATTTCTGCGAGAAGTTAATGGATATGTGCACGGCATTTTCTTTCTGAGTTTCCCACAAGTGGCTGGTCATTTAGTTAAAAAGTTATTGTTCAGACTCACACGCACACTGGACCATGAGATTGGTCGGTAAATATGTTTTGCATTATGGCTTTTGATAACAATTCTGCCATCCTATGTCTCTTAATAATTGTGTATATAATTGTATTTTGGCAATTCATAGTTGCATATGCCTCTATCCAGACCAGACTTGAATTCGTGAAATGCATGAAGTGATGTTACAGAATTTTTATATGATAAATAGTAACTTGTTTTGCAGTTGTATTATTGTTATTTAAAAGTTTGCTAGTTACTGAATTAATAAAAAAGTGCTACTAAAGCTTGAACGGATATTAATTAGTCAGCAATATGTGGTGGCTGTTACAGCAAACATTTGCTTGGGTTCTTTCATCATTGGAACTGGATTACTGTTTACCTGTCAGCAGGTAATGTGTGAATAATACTGTGCATAATTTAATTTTATTTGGTGTACGTTGTTTTTTATGTTAAACAGTGACTGCCATTTGTAATAGTAATTACCAGCCACATTAGTGGTCCAGTAAATTAGTTGGTTAGGTGTGTATGTGTGTGTTTGTTTTTCTAGACAGTAACTTTGAATGAAATAACCTTAATCCTACATATATGGCATGCTGGTTCACCTTGACACTGTGTAGATCAGATTCTGAGGTTAAGGTTATGGGTCAGAGATCATTACCTAGAACAAGAAACAATGGTTTGAAAAAATAAAAGCTATTGCAATATTGATGCGAGAAAAACATTCTTCACTAATCGTGTTGTTGACATTAATAAAAGCTATTGCAATATTGATGCGAGAAAAACATTCTTCACTAATCGTGTTGTTGACATTTGGAATTGTTTACCTACAGCAGTCATTCTAAATCATAATGTATCCACTTTTAAACGTCGTTTAGCAAAATTTAATTTCTATAGATTTTTACATTATACATAGTTGTTTTTATTATTGTATGGTACTTATTGTAGCTTTATTTGCATTTATTTTTATGACGATGTCAGTGGTTGTTTTACCCTTTCGTCAGTAAAACTGATTGATTGATTGATTGATGATCAAAGGATAACATTTTCCAGTACAGATGCAGAACTGTTTTATTAAAAAGTAAAAATGAAGCTGAAGAAGCCAGTTACGATATAGCGTCTGACAAGGAGAAACAAATCTGCGCATGAGTTATAAAAACGGCAGCGTGTTGATACCTGTAACTTGATAGTTGATGTCGCATCTGTTTCATACATGTTCGCCAGGACTGGAAGCAGCAGTGGATCTGGACGACGGTGAGTGAGGTACAGATGCTGTGCTTGTTGATGATACTCATGTGGCTGTGGAGACCGGTCGACGAAAACAAAACGTATATTTACCTTTTTCGTCCTTTGCACACACCCATGCAGCACAAGTTGTTACCCGCATGGCACCGTGATAGCGTGGTAATTGCTGATGTGATGGTAAAACTGTATGAATATTGATACAATTGTCGGTCCTTCTTGTTCCCACTAGAATCATGTCAAAATGGCTAAACTTTTGATCACGCAGACCGTTTTCGTTTTAAATTTTAGGGAAGTTAGGCTAAGAAATGCTAACATCGAATAAATGTACACATTTATATTTACATCGCAGCCCTTCCATCTTGCCTAATGATAGCCCAGGGACTTAGTTTTCTGACATCAAAGGTGTTGGTGAAATTCTAGTAGGGTCACTGCCAATTGGAACACTAAATGCAGGTGAAATAAGTTATAAATGCAGACTTTCGACAAATACCTTACCATATCTCCATGTGACCCATAGTAAATTTGGGGCTCCAGTCATATCTCTAGAATGGCTAAAGCTAGAGACTTCAAATTTTGAACACTGGTTGAGCACATGAAGTATTATCGTTGAGATGAAAACTTATATGTCAAGTCAGCATGATTAGGGCCAAGTTTTCGTTTCAAATTTTAGGGAAGTTAGGCTAAGAAATGCTAGCATCGAACAAATGTACACATTTATATTTGCATCGCAGACCTTCCATCTTGCCACTGTAACTGATCTCAGTCTGTTTATGGTAATTTGATCCCAGTAGTTTGAGCAGGAAACCAGTTATGGTAAAGTCTTGATAGGAATTGCTGGAGCAAAAGTTTTGTGGGGCATACTATAGTAGTATTGTAGTGATATAATTATGCTTCTGTTCATATCTACTGTTTTCATTTAGATGTCACAGAAACCAGGTAATTTGTTCCTAATGCACAGATTTGAACTAATTTTTTTGTTCTTGTTCACCACGCTACTAGAATTGCATAGCCAGCATAAAGGGAGCAACACCCTTTCCATGAGGGGTTCAGTGGTGGATGAAGAAAGAATGAAGCCAGATTACTAGTTGGGATTGGTCCTTTAAATTTTATTTAGTGCTTTTACACTGCTGCTCGTCATGTCAGTAGGACTATTTAAAAAACTTCAGGATGAATTTTGGAGATCTTTGGAGTTGCTAGGCCTCATGACACAAACAACTCAATTGATTTGTGGTTTGATCTTGATTGTAATACTTCAGATATTTAACAAGAATACCTAGCGGTGGCTAGCATAGCTCGAGATGATTCCTCCACTCTTCCCAGCGATGATCCCTTCCCTCACGCCCGCATGCACCGCGAGCGCAATGCACGGTAAATTGGGATCGGAATTTGAAACGTACATTAGCTATAATGCGCCAATGCACTTCCGTCACAGACAGACGGACACTGACATGATAGCATAAGCGTGAGATGTATATATTACATCTCGTGCTAAAAATCATGTCTAACATGGCAGTTATAATGTATGCACAGAGACTTTCAGTTTCTCAGTACTTTAAACTTATTTTAAAGCCTACTTTCAGACGTCATCTAAAGACAATTTATTTCCAGTCAGCTTACCCCATTAGCTGTCCATCTTGCCTAGAATATCTTCGTCCATGCGACCTGATTCTTCTTAAGACCTGGCGCTATATAAGTCATTTACTTACTTACTTACTTAATATTCCACATTGACAGTGTGCCTATGCTGATAGCGGTGTTGGTACTGAGACTGTTGAGTATATCGGCAGGTATGCATTCCGTCCAGTTAGTACTACTGAAACTGTCGCTGAAGCGAGCAGTGAAGATGAAATGACAGAAAAAATACTCCTTGGTCAGTATTGTGAATGTTATGCTGTTCCTACTTGCTGTAATTCTGTACTACGGACTTTCAGCGGGCAAATTATGTGGCAGTTGGCAAGCATGAAGTGTGAGCATATAATTGGGGTCCCGGTCCCTTGGGTTTTGGACAGCATTTAAGCGCCCACAAAAATCTAGTTTCTGTTGAATGCAAATAGGAAGTCGTACGCACTGTATCAGATGATGACCTTGAGTGATCCATAACCACTCGAATCACCACATTTTATACATTTAGCATTGCTTCTTGCATTGTCATAATGGACGAAAACATGAACTTCAAAATCAACAAGTTCTATCATACAGCTGACATTCAGCATCCAGCTTTCACTGGGCAATTTGACAGGATGCCTCACGTGGTCGACTCGCATTCGGCATCAGCTAATATTAGTTAGCTGTGTTGTGTAGTGAGAACAGCAATATAAACTCACGTGATCTTTGGTATTGTTGTATTTCTTCGTGTTTATTTTTGGGATAATGGCACTGCTGACTGTCATGGATGGCCGAGACATGTAGTTAAATTTTCCATACCATAAGTTTAATAAAACAACACACAACTTTCAAAACAAGTAACAAAATCTGACAACCGAACGACCCATTGTCCCCGCCACAAAAGTGTCAGTCTAACACTGCAGGTATATTACGTGACAGACTGCTGTCAGTCAAAAAACATGTCTCCTGACATGACGTAACACTGACTTAAGTGGCTTATAACTGGACAATGCTCACCTAAACCTAACGTCACTATAGAAAACTAACAGTAAGTTATACCTTGCCAGTTAAACACAATTATCTGTATGCTGCTCTAATAACTGAAAGTCCCTGGAGTCCCTATTTTTTGTGGCTTTTGACTTTTCGTACATGACAAATTTCGATAATGTAGCTATTATCCATATGTCAAATTAGATATTGATATTAGTGGCGCAGCGTTAACTGAACTTTAAGAATTGAATTTTCTGACAGAAATTTTGAGCAGTTATTCCAGTGCATTTTTATAGATTTGTTTGTGTAATTATGGCTCTGATAAGCTGTAGTGTGATTGAACAGTTGCGGAGACAGACAGGACATTAGTAAACTGTAATGAAAATACAGTCACTTATTGCTGAATTTACCTTGGCTGTGTCGGATGTGTCACCTCATTGTAGAGAACATGCCAGATATAAACGAGGACATTTGAAGATGTTGATGGGTCTTCATGTTTGCTAGAATCATCTCGACAAATCTGCTACATTTTCATCCAAGTGAACAATTGGTCTGAGCTCACAAATGACTGTTCAGTGGCTGTTTCCCGGTGAATCTCGATTACCATCTTGTGTCTTTAATCTTGAGAGATGATAGTTGCCAAATTTCTCAGTGGCCAAATGCTCTTTCTGACGCCTGTAAAATCACCTAACTACATATTTTGTACGTCCTGAAGGAAGGGTTGTCATTTCAACTATCACCACAGATGTTCAAGTAATGTAATGTGTCTAATCCTGTGTCAGTCAAAAAGTATTTGTGTTGTATGCTAAGAAGATGTGCTGCTTATGACTGTGTGTTGAAAAAGAACACATTTTTACAGTTAGTTTAAATTGTTAAAGGTACTTTTACTGTGTATTATTTTAAGTCTAATACACATACAGGATGATCCAAAAGCGGATTGTTTTTGAGAGTTGATATCGTTGCAATTGACTGTTTGGAGGCACTTTTCTGGTTCAGTGAACTCTGGCACATGGTAGCACAGGTAAACAATAGTGTAACGTGAATGGAGTACCAGTGCTGTGTCCTGATGAAACAGAAAGTCATAACGTCTCAAACGCGTTATAAGGTGAAGGATGCGCATGTTAATTTCACATCATGTGGCTGTTACTTTCACTGTACGTTCGAGTTAACAGTTCGGTGAAATCCATGTGTTTTGACAAATTCAGCATAATTTTACGTTTCGTGAAGATTTATACAAATGAGGCAAGGAATATTTAGATGCACTGACATTCAAATTTTATTTTTATTTCACTAAATTTGGAAAATTTTACATATCACATGCCTTTTTTCCGTTAACCATCGCAAAGTTATCAACTCTCAAAAACAGTCCATTTTTTGGACCACCCTGTATATTAGTTGCTGCCATTTGCTACTAACTGCATACTGCTGTGCTGTAGATTGACAGAACTGTACTATGTAACATTTTATTTAGAAACAAATTTGTCCTTACATTAGCTTATTTTAAGCTAGTGATGTGCTACCAAGTGCGTAGGATTTAACAGCTGTAGTATTTTTGTCACTGACTGTTGTTGTGTTTACTGGCTTTTATACGATGCTGCCTGGAATATTTGCATATTCTCTTCTTTTCTCTCATTTGGTCGTCACTATTAATCGCATGTCCAGTGTCTAGTATGTTGTGTTTTCGGTGTTAAACCAGTTTATGCTACAAACTTTTGCAGCATATTTTACACATGGCTTCACTTGAACTGGTCCATTCACTTACTTCCTTACTTACTTACTTTGTCACCTCATGTATTGCGGAGAAATACCGTTTACTGTATGTTTTTATGGGTCTTATTTTGAGGGTCACGCCGGCAACAAAATTGACAAAGTTTGGCAGCATATATCTCGGTAAGGGGTTGTCAGAGCGGGACAAAATTTTTGCAAGTACCTTGCTAGAGGGGGTTGGTGTACGTCTCCACACAGACCGGTGATTTGTGGCCCAGGGAGCCAAAATATTGAAGGGTGTAAAAATATTTTGTAGCGCTTTTCTCCAAGGTGGTTTCACCGATCTCTATGAAATTTGGCATGATGGGGGCTTTAGGGAGTAGCAGGTCGTACGAGATTTTGGTGAATTTTGGCTCACTTTTTCAGGAGCACAAATTTTTGATCGCGGATATATCCCACATTTTTAACCGATTGCGACAAAATTTGGGTTGGTTAGGGGCTTTGGTGAGCAGCATCCCATGAAAAATTTTGGTGAACTTTGATTCTAGGGTCCGGCGATGCCATACGGCGACATGCATCAGTCCGTCACTGATGCACTTGTTATATATCAATATTGGCAGGGCTTGTAATGAATGCAGTTTAGCCAATAGCTGCAGTGGCCTATAACATCAGCAAAAAGATGTTCCATTCTTGCAGCTTGTAATAAAAGTATAGTTTATACCGTGGTTACGTAGCACACCATAGAATATGTACCATGTTCAGAATTGTCTATTAATATATACATTATATAATAATCATAAAAAAAATTTCAGCCCTCTTTTTGAGTCGTGCGTCCCTGAATTTGTGTTTGCATTAGTGATTGTTGGACATCTGTGATTTTTGCATAGATAGCATTCCATTTACTACAACTAGTAGTTTTATGTAGAATTTTTCAGTTTTATACATACATTCTCTGCACATATTAGGACCAATGCTGTGTTATTGTTTTGTTTTCTGTGTCCATGTTTGGCAAATTTAGCTTTATTGTTAAAGTATATGTTTATTTTGATGTTAATTTCACTTATTATATAGCACATCAGCAAGATGTCAGTTATGTTTTTTGATAATACGTCGTGTATTTATTAGTATGTTGCTAATAATTTATTACATTTAACTGGTTTTAATTGCATGCATATTTCTGGGATACAGCTATGACAACAAATTTGGAATTTTTGCATTTATTGACTTTGACAGGGTTCGGGAGTGTACTGTTGCCAGAATTGGCAGTTATATGTCGAGTGGTGTGTTAAACCATTCTTGGTTGCAGTCTGAAGGAGCGTTTACACCCCTTATCTGAGCTCAGCTCGTCTCATGTGAACTGAATTGGACAGCATACCGTGTCCAGTTTAGTTCAGTTTAGATGAGGTGAGTGAGACGAGATGAGATGAGATAGGTTGATATGAATGATACTTTAGTCTGTCATGGTGATTGTGTACAGTTTAATGTAACAGCCTATTATGTATCATTGTATAAGATGCAGTGAGATTGAATATTATGCAGTGTAATTGTTGCCACAAGTGAACTATTTGTGATTTATATATGTTTGTACTTTTCAGTTTTCTTACCTCATTGGATTGCAAAAAAAAATTAAGTGCAAAAGCTAGTTGAACCAGTATTTGTGTTAGTGCTTAGTGTATATTTGTGAGAAATTTTTGAACTATTATGACTTAATCTTTAATGTAGGATGGTTTCCTGTAAGATGGATTATGTTATATTACCATTTGAATAATGATTTTCCTTTTAATGTATGTTTCACTTTTCATTCTAAGATGAGCTTTAATATAGTTTCGAGTAAACTCATCAGCATATAAAATAAAGCTGAGTGACCGCTTATGCGCCACATGTTGAACGCCCCCTGATTACTGATAGACAATTCCAATGGACTGGTAATGGTCATTCGCAATTACCATTGGCTGAACTCGGCAAGCTGAGTCCTAATATCGACCTGCTGTTCACCACTGGTTCAAACTGGTTGTGTAACACACTGTCTGACCTTTACCTTTGACCTACGGCCCTGACCTACAATCCCAGGCTATAGCCAAGTTCAAGGCAAAAATCTAAGGTCAAACGGTTCAAACCGAAGAGCACACACAGACCAACGTGACAACGTGAATTAGATATTCTTGGCTCGAAAGCATGTGTTTTTAATTTCGTCGTTCGATTAAGTTGCTTTTATAAGTTTTAGCCGTTTTTAGAGTATTAATTCCTGGA
>Ga0209782_1001210_pt1 | contig 13101 bp, 8 predicted proteins | sample WorMetmaBAHAMAS1_FD_187390 | JGI IMG/M metagenome (GOLD analysis project Ga0209782, IMG submission 187390) | Marine gutless worms symbiont microbial communities from Max Planck institute for Marine Microbiology, Germany - Inanidrilus... | ecosystem: Host-associated > Annelida > Digestive system >... | reverse complement strand
GAAGGGGAGAGGAGGGGAAGGGGAAGAGGGGAGATGGAAGGAATGAGTTTCTCCACCTCTTCAATCCTACTTTGACCTCTGTACTCAGAGTACCTATGAGTAGAGATATACTGCTGGTTTTAGACCATTTCACACCCCCTTTTTAAGTTGGGTACGATCAAGTTAAAAATAATTAGTGATGGTCGATTTTTGAAATTTTAAAATATTTAAACGTGTAAACGTTTTTGTAGATGTTGTGTAGATGTTGACGTATTTTAGAGATTTTAAGCTAATACTCAGTAAATTTTTCAGAAATTTAGTTTGAAATCTAGCGTAAAAATAGTGTTGTTTGTTGAGATTGTGCGTCACTGGAACGTGTTATGAGTGTGTTTAGTGCGACGTCAGCATCATTTTCAAGCGAGCGTGGTCGGCGTGCTGTGCGCGTGCCCCCACTGCTCCTGGAGGGCCCCCAGGAGGGGGCGGAGCAGAAAAGAATATTTAAGAGCGAAAATAGGAATAAAAGAAATTAGTAAGGTCCAATTTTTAATTTTAAATTTGTAAAATAAGGTTTATTTGAGAGATCAAAAGTGAAATGTTTAGTGAATTTTTTTACTTACCATGAGCTGTCGCGTGGCAAAGAGGCTAAACGTGTTGTGAGTGAAAATAAATATTAGCAGTCTGCAAGGTTTTTACTGAAGTGAATGAATATGAGTATTTTCGCGAAATGTTTAGCAAAATTTTTTCCTGAATTTTTTTTACTTGAGTGTTTTTGACACAACTTTGTTGTGTCGTTGCAACGCTTAGGCCTAAAATAAATATTAGCGGGTTTTGGTTTTTAGTCGTGTGGGGACTAAGGTTTATGAGTATTTTTGCGAATGAAACAAATTTTTTTGCTGACCGGGTAAATAAAAACCGGGGTTTCACTCTAAATAAACAGCCTATTAGCGGTTGGTTTGAAGCAGTTTTGTGTGACGTCAGCAGCTTCATACGAGCGGCGCTAGATGCGCTCGCTACACATGGGGCCGCGCACCTCACCCGACACACAACTTCTAACACACAGACAGACACACACGCCCCAGACAACACAAAAACTTGGCCCCACATGGGCCCCACTTGGGAATCGATGGGCGATGAGTGGGCCTGGGCGCTGTCAGCGGACAGCACCGGTTGCCCATATTCACGAACTGTGTGACATCTGGCGGATGTTTACGATTACAAAAATTGTTTGGCGGTATATTTTGTGATTTGTGAGCAGTTGAATTGTTTTTCTTTGATAAAGGTTGTATATTTGATATAAGTGTTTTCTTCACCTGTTAATAGATGGTTATAGAGAGATAGATTGTAGTTGTTCGTACGGTATGCGTTGTAATTCGTTTATTTGTCAATGACAGAAAAAACATGCAAACAGGCATACCGCGGTACCTTCCACCCATCCTACATACGTTGGCTGTGTAACTTGTAGCGCTATTAGAAATTCGAAATTATTCTTAATTACAGATGTACTTGTATGGATACCTTGCACCTAGCCAAACAATCGGCTTGTATTGCTCCTTACTATCGCCATTCGGCGCCGAAACGCCCGTGCATTAAATGCAAGGCTAGAATGTAGAATAGCAGCCGGTGGTGGTAGGGTACGTAGGTTTAGGGTTAGTGTTAGGGTTATAGGGTTATTAGGGTCAGTAGTAGGGTTAGGGTTAGGGTTAAGGTTAGGGTTCGTATTATGGTTAGGGTCAGCATTAGAACAAGCTGTTTCAGGCACTGGCTGGTATTCTAGATGTGTTCCAAATGCAAAGCAATCCTCAACCGCTAAATCGGTCCTTCAGTGGCAGTTTCGATGTTCATATTCGACACCAATAATATAAGAACGATGCTATGCCCCCGAAAAATTCTGGGGCATAAATTCATCAATAGGCTATGCCCCCGAATCTACAGTGGAGCTAAACCTATGTCGGTATTCTGCATACCGGCATAAGCCTAGCCGTCATCCGCAGATGTCCTCAGCTAAAATTAGCTTCACGGGAATTCATGCGCACAACGATTAAATACTAATATACAGTCTCTCCTAACATAACCTAAAATGTCATTGTAATACTGGTGTTTTATTATTTAACCTAATACTGACACTAATCGTAACACTAACCATACCGTAACCCTAACAATAACCCTACTGAGCTAACCCTAACCCTAACTTAACCATAAGCAACAACGTAACGGAAAAAGATTACTGACAACATACGAAACTACCGGGGCTGCCACCGGTGATAGTGTTAATAGCTGTGGGCCGACATAAGACAGACGGCTAAAACAGTGAAAGTGAAAATGGAACGAAATGAAACTTAAGGATTATAAAGGTTATAAAAAAATTCCTTGTCACAATTCGAACCTACAAAATGCAGTAATGCAATACAGTGCTCTACCAGTTAAGCTACAATGCTTGTCGGTGAAGTCTCGCCAAACAGCCATAGTCAGTCTGCATATCTACATATTCGGGGACATAGTGTTTTTATGAAGTATGTCCACGAAAAAATTTAGTGGCATAGCCAGTCAGATAATATAAACAGGAAACACACTGGACAAAGTTGTTTAAATCTTTTACTGAAAATCGGTAGCCTCACCAGTGTCTGTCATGCTTTATGAAGGATAATTTGTGCAAATGGTATTGCCATTAATCTCAGTAATCTGCATGAATTTTGAAACAGGTTTGATATCATTTAGTCAGGAAATGTTTGTAGTTCTGCAGCTGCATTAGGCTTTGGTTCTGTGCCACAACGGCCCCGTGTGGTGCCGGGACACCTGCTTATCCACCCCTGTCCATTCTGTCCACTTTCTACTTGCTTGCTTCATCTGTTCTCTTACTTGACCAGTGACCATCCATTCCAATTTTACCAGAATAGTCTCACTCCATTTCCAGGCTGAAGGTCATATATAGGAGGCAAACGAACCTAGGTTTTGTTTTTATGTTGATTTTGTATTATATGTATTTCTTAGTTAAGGGTGCATGTTTGCTTTGTTGTATCTGATTTAGTTTTGTCTTGTGTGGTGTGATAGCTGTCTTCCCCTGTTGTAGGTGCTAGCATAATAATTTAAATGAGCCTCTCGATCCCTTTCCTTGTTTGAGTAGGTATTGAACAAAAGGCGGCCATGGTTGAGGTTAATATATCGCTGGCTCTCTTTCTGTGGGTAGAGATAACTATACCCTGACCTTTCATATCTGATGTAGCCATATATGTGCTGAAAAGGGACACTAAATTCCAGCTAACTAATTAAGCTTTTTTATACTGCAGGTATACAGAAATGTATACAGCAATGAACTTGTGGTGTGACACTGTGCACAGCATCACCGTGAAATTTGGCTTTGTCATCACATAAGTGTGAGAGCCTACAAATGTTGTAAAATTGGGTCAGATTTTAGAGATTTAACGATGATCCTGTAGGCATGACAAGATGCACCAAGCAGGTGAAATTTTGTTTGATAGAACACGCTATAGATCATTGTTGCATGCCAAATTCCTGGCTGATCCGTGAAGAGGTGGGTATGCGAGCCTCAAACGTTCTGGATTCTGTCAAATGTGCAGTTTTGGGCATAGCAAGGCTGACATCGTGCACCAGTCAAGTGAGATTTGCAAAGATGAGTGCACTATAGGTGCAGTTTTGCATACCATTACCAAATTTGGCAATGATTGGTGAATGGGTGTTAGGGTACAGGAGCACAACTTTTGAAATTTAGGATGTGTTGTTATTATGCTTGTTTGGCAGCAGTTTGGCAGTGCTCACAATTTCTAGGTTGTCAGATGTTTTTATTGGTACGTAATGTACACAGGTCCTTCATCTGTGTTTGGTTTGGTCACAGATGCAACAAGATTCACGTGGATTGTCTTATTGGTCGCTGCGACGTAAAATTAGACAGCATGTTGCAGCTGCTATGACTGCATTTGATGCTGATGTATGTGATAGTAGTGCTAATTCAACTATGCCTGGCTGTGACATAAATAATATTGATTATTTCGCAGAAGATTCCACAAATAATTTTCTTACGGAAGATACAGATGATGACGATGGTGATTTATTGTGTGACCATGTTCATTGTGATGAAATGGACTTGACATTTACAAATGAATTTTCTAACAGTAGTAGTGAAGACTTGGACGACACTGACAACCCCTTAGTAAATGACACAGCAGAAAGTCTTAAAGATTCACTGATTGAATGGGTTGCAAGTTTCAATATTCCGTCAACAGCTGTGACAGCTCTGCTGAAAATTTTGCATAATTATCATCCAAATTTGCCATTGGATTCACGTACTTTAATGAAAACTCCTCGTGCTCATGATATCAGTGCACTGACTTGTGGAGGAGAGCTGTGGTACCATGGCATAGCAGCTGGTATCGAAGAAATATATTATGAAGGGATGTTTGATGCTGGGCATGATGTTTTTTATCTTCAGATGAATGTCGATGGACTCCCACTATTTAAAAGTTCCGGTCTTCAATTATGGCCAATTCTCTGTAGGATTGTAGGTTGTGATGTTCCCCCTTTTGTTGTTGCAGTATATTGTGGATTCACCAAGCCAGCTGATATTACAGAGTACTTGGCTGATTTTGTCAAGGAGTGTAAAACTTTGATATCCAATGGCATTGTCCTAGATGGTGTGCATTTCAACATTGTGATCCACAGCTTTGTTTGTGATGCTCCTGCACGATCTTTTCTTAAATGTGTAAAAAGTCACAATGCTTATTTTGGCTGTGAACGCTGTTGTGTGCAAGGTGCGTATGTCAATAATCGCATGCTTTTTCTGGATTATGAGGCCCAGCCGAGAACCGATCAAGAATTCATTACAATGACAGATGACGATCATCATGTGAAGTTATCACCTCTGGCAGAGCTCCCCATTGGAATGGTTTCTAATTTTGTGTTGGATCCTATGCACTTACTGTATTTAGGAGTTATGCGTAAGTTACTTAACTACTGGGTGAAGGGTCCTTTAAGTGTGCGTTTGGGGAGTCGCACCATTTCTGTGCTTTCTGAGCGTCTTGTCAGTCTGAAGCGTTACACTCCTCGTGAATTTGCTCGAAAGCCACGATCACTTTCTGACTTGGATCGTTGGAAAGCTACAGAATTCAAATTATTCCTGTTGTACTGTGGAATTGTTGTGCTAAAGGATCAGGTGTCTGAGGATGTGTACAACAGCTTTCTGTTGTTATTTGTTAGTTGCCGAATTCTGTCTTCTGCTGAGCTGGTAACAGTCAGTGACATGTGTAATTATGCTGAGTCTCTTCTCGTGTTGTTTGTGCAGTATGCTGAAAAGCTGTATGGCCGAGACTGCCTTGTCTACAATATGCATAGTTTGATTCATTTGGTGGCAGATGTTAGAAAATATGGGTCACTGGAAAACATTAGTGCATTTGTATTTGAAAACAAGTTGAAGAATATTAAGAGAATGGTTCGTAAACCACAGTTTCCACTGCAGCAGATAATTAGACGGTTAAGTGAAGGTTCTCATATTTCCCATCATACAGTGAAACGCAAACCACTGCTGTTAAAGAGACAACATTTTCATGGTCCGTTGATTTCCAGTTATGTTGCCGGTGAAGTCGAACAGTTTGGTCACATTTCTTGTTCATCGTTTATGCTGTCCTTGACTGTAGCCAATAATTGTGCACTTACTGTAACCAGTGAACCAGTCGTCATCTGCAATATCCTTTCTGTTCATGGCAGCAACATCATTCTTGTCTGCAGAAAATTTTCAGTTGTTGATATACTCTTTGATTACCCGGTTTCATCACAGGAGATTCAGGTCTACAAAGTCAGCAGCCTTAAACAGGAATTTATATCACTGGACTTACATGAGATTAAATGCAAGTGTATGCGTTTACCACTATTCACACAAGGCAACACACAAGAGTATGTTTTGATGCCGTTATTGCATCAGTGTTGACTGCTTTGATAGTTTTGTGATGTAGTGACTGCTGTACATATCGCTGCAGTTAACATACATCACACAATTTTTGATCTCATATAGAAGTATACCAGCAAGTGAGTTTTGTGAAGAAATGTAACCTGCTTATTGTTCAATACAGATTGTTCCAGGAATCAATGGAAGTGACTTTTCCATTTGCAATTGTTGAATTTCCAGAGCCAAAAGGCAGACCGTCTTGTGCGGTTGTACCTTCAGTGTGGTTGATTGATATTGGTGAAACTGCACGTTATGATTGTCATTGGCCGCCATTTAACACCAGTTCAAAAATAGCCAAGGCTGTTGAAAGTCAGCAGAAACCAGGCACCAACTGGCAAGTCTTTCGCTGTAGAATACTGAAGAAGTTCGGTAAGTCAACTGTATCATTGCATTATGCTAAATTGCTAATGCTATGACTTTTTAGTTAACTGAAACTTGAACCATCAAAACTAGAATCAGTTAGCTGTACCTATGGAGGCACGGCCTTCTTGATTTATACCGGGGGCCACGATGGAGGGCCATTAAACGATTGTTGCTGTTATTATGTTTGATAGAGTACAGTAGTGTGAAGACATGCCAAACATGTTTCGTGACAAATTAGCACTCACAGAACACCTGCTAACCGCTGTTGTGGTCCATGGAGAGCAGTTGGTTGTATGTGTGTGTGTGTGTGTGTGTGTGTGTGTGTGCGTGCATGTGTGTGTACGTAGTTGTGTGTATTACCACCTGTTTGTGAAAATAACGATACATTTTGAAGTGAAAAGCCTGTTATGTATATATTTGGCATGCAGGCCTTACTTGTCACTAGGCTGATCATATTCATAGGTGAAGGCTATATGTCACAGTTGAAAATATTGCTTAAGTTGTCTCTGTGTTCTCCTGCTTACAGCCACCATATGCTATTTTATGTTTTTTTTGTTTTGTCCAGCGAATTATGTTGTTGCACGTTCAATGCTCAACCGAGCATTGGACACTTCAGACTTCTCGGACCTCGATGATGCTGCAAAAGTCCGAAAGCGACGAGCTCCACAGGATTTTGATGCAGAGTCAGATTCGGATATTGAAGGCACTGAATGCAACAAGAGAAAAGATCGAAGACCAGTAGTTCCAGCTTTTCCGCGTCGGTCAGTGATAGAACCTGAGCCAGAGATGAACGAGAATGAAGTTGAGATAACTCCGGCATTATCTGCACGTGAATCTACGTCAGGTAAAGGAAGCTCGGCATCATCTGCTTCTGGTCAGTTAGACACTAAAACTAACAGCAGACGAGGGAAAACACCAATAGTTGCATTTCCTCATCAGTCAGAGACTGAAGCTGAACCAGAGAGGAACGATAGTGAAACTGAGATACCGCCAGCATCGTCTGCACGTGCTTATACAGCAGATAGAGGAAATAAAGGAAGCTCAGCCTTATCTGCATCTGGCCAGTTTCATTGTCTGGCTCCTGGAGCAGTTGGTTTGTATTTTAAAATTTTTAATTTGTATTTTTAGGTTATCGCCTTGCGATGACCTAATAAAGCCGATCCCAATGTCCGTACGTCCGTCTGTATGTACGTCCACATAAAGTTTCTCCGATCATCGGAATCAAATTTGGTATTACATACCGTTGTGACCTTGACCTTGCTCCAAGGTCAAGGTCAAATGACCTTCAAAGTTGCGAAAAGTGCCATTTTCAAAGTCTATCTCCTCCACCATTTTTCAACCAATCTCAAGTATAATGACGGATTCCAATACTAGGGGACAGTATCTAAATTTGGTTGGGCCGGATTTTTGAATTTCCTCTCCAGTGAGTGGTCACTCGACCTTGAACTTCGGTACTATGGACCGATCAAATGGAGGTTTCAATACACCACGCGATGACCTACATCCTCCTCACAGGGTCAATTTTAGGTTGATAACGTTACACTGTTCCTCAGAATCTGTCCACCCAGTTATGTTAATTAGGTCATGGAAAATAAAGTGGTTTTACTAATGTTCTGTCAACAGCGTGTTAGCTGAAGTTGAAATAAGTAGGATCTGAACTTGTACATTTTACCCGAAATCATTACTGTTTTGAGTGAGCAATGAGTTGTAACTTAAAAATCACTTGTTTGTAACAATTATTTTTTACCTCTGCCAAGGAGGTTATGTAATTGTCATTGTTTGTATGCTTGTCTGTTACCAACTTTGTGGGAAAACGGCTTTAAACAGATTTGCATGAAATTTTCAGGGACGATTGGCACTGGGCCAAGGAACAGATGATTAAATTTTGGTGGCGATCCAGATCACTATCTGGATGGAGGGATTGTTTTCCAGATTTGATACTATTAGGAGATAGTGACAGCTTGACGGCCCTGCCATCATGATGTCGTTACGTCACCAGCCAATGAAAGTGCGGCAAGCGGAATTAACTTATATTCACAATCAGACGGCGCTGGGCAGAGGTTTGAAATGAATTATCAGCATGAATTGATTAACTACAGTAGAAGTGATACACTACTACATGTACTAACAGTTAATTTTTTAACCAACTGTGTCACAAAGTTGGCATGTGTGATGTTCATAATGATGTTTTCTTTACGTTTTTAAGGAATATCTGCTGTATATGCCAAGCTGGTGGAGGTGCAGCAGCAGGTGCTTCACCTTACCAAGGTTGTTCAGAAAGCACTTCCAGGACCAGCTGCAAGTACCAACCTTGGTTCCTATAAGCTGCCTGAAGGAGTGACACTGCCACTCACCACAGTGAGGGCCGTAGCTGATGTTGAGCGACTACTCCTTAATGCAGTTGGATATACACAGCTGGTAAGGACATACTCAGGGTGTCAGTTTACTGTATTTACTAAAAAATATAACGCTCACATTAAATGAACGTTTGTTCGCACAGAAGTATTTTAAAAAAATGGAATGAATGAATGATATATGATTATTTTGGTTTATTTTATTACAGTTTTTGAGACTGTGGCATAGGGCGCTCGGTTGGTCGGTCGGTCTGTCTGTTGGTCTGTATTATGGGATTGGCTGAATATTATAGAACCATGTTTGATACACGTAATTGCTGTGGTCTCCTGATGTCTGTACTAGAAGGATTTGGCTGTCACAAAAACTACTGAACCGATTTTGACCAGACTTGGTAGCAAATATGGGATTAGTCACGCAGTTGCATTATGAGATTAGCTGAATATCATGGAATCTTATTTGGTATGTGTAATCGCTGTGGTCTCCAGATGTATGAGGGGGCAGAGGTTGTGTGCCACAGGCTATTGCGATTTTGTGTTTGTTTTGTAAGCAAATGCTGACACTGTGGCATGCAGGCAAAGTATTTGAGCCAGATTGGAGGTTTGACGATTGAAGACAGCATACGTCGAATCCTCCAGAGTGTGATGACTGCTGACCTGGCAAGACAATACAGCTTTCATGGACGTGGCAGTAAAATAGCTTTCAGTGGACTGAAGCTGAAGTCTGTTGTGTATGGTAAGCCGTCCATGTTGCACCTTTGCAATTTACTGGAGTTTAACGTCTCTTCTCAGCATAAATGTGGCCATATCACGTGAACTGGGTGATTTCTGTCAATGTCTGATTGTGATGACAGCATCATGAACATTAATTTTGTATTATTAGGCTGCATCACAGTACTACATACGTAGGTGTGGCCTGTTGTTTTAATTATCATTCTTGTTATCGTTACTGCCAGCAGAATTGCCTCCAGGGCAGAGTGCTAGTGTTTAATTTAGTCATAGGTTGATTTTTCAGTTTTTCTCCCTAGAGTTAGGGAGGTGCAATTTCCTTCAGTGCTTTGACACTGTTGGTTGGGAAGGGCATCCGACCCATAAAAAATAGGGGGACGTTATCCCCCTTGCACCATAAAGAATGGTTTTAACCTGTCTGGTTCTGGCTTACCCAGGTTGCCCTGAAAACATACACACATCCGTTTAACGGCCCTTTTGTCAGGGACTACCCAGGTGAGCCGGTACCAGAAAGGTGAAACCATTCTGGATTTTACTGAAGCAAGAGACGATGGGTGGCAGTGGCGTCATCTGGAGCAAGCTGCCCCTTGTCCCGGAGATAACCACGCCAGTACCCCACCACTCCATTACCGGTCGGATGCCCTTCCTGCCGCCCAACCAACAGTGTCAAAGCACTGAAGGTTGCTCTGAAAAAGATGCTGTTAAACGGGTGTCTGTCTGATACTATTTTAAATCTCTGATGGCTGTGTTTGGAGGAAGGTTCATAGTCGTGTATTCATTTAACATTTTTTTGAAGGTAGGCGACCCTAGTATAAAACGTTGAAGTTGAAAATACTGTATATTTTTCATGTTCCTCAGATGCAGTTCGCTTGAATCCAGTAGGCAAACCTGCAACGGACAGTTGCCTTGACAAGCTGACGGCGACGTGGCTTGTGAATGCGCGCGACAGATGCGGTGGCAGGAAGCAGCGTTATCGACTGGCTGGTCAACGCTGTCCTGAGCCACAAGCACAGCAATGTCCAGTGGATGACGTGGAAAGCGACAACTGATACAATACTGTACTGGACTGCACTGATGAATGTTTTTTCTTGTGTGTGTGTAAATTATGCACTGCTTTTATGCTGGTATTTGGTTCCTACATTGTGTTGTAAACGTCCCACCTTTGACTTGTCATGACTTTGTCTTATTCAACGCTGCTTCCTGCCACCGCCATTGCAGCCTATTTTGCTGTAATACCAAGATTATGTCATCTATTCCTAGTCTCTTTATCAACTCTACTTGGAATCAGTATTCAATGCTCTAGTGATTAGGGCTGTAAAACGAATAATTTTTTAATCGCATTAATTGCCACATTAGTTTTTTTTGATCGTGTGTTAACACATTATTAATGCACGTTGTGTACTATTGCAGGATACCCTTTTCAGCAGCATGTTGCTGTCTATTGCAGTGGCATAGCTAAAGGGGTGAGGGGCCGAACCGCTCCGGGGGTGACAGTATGGGAGGGGTGACACAACAGTACTGCTGCAGTGCTGCTGCAGCTAATCAATTAATCTTTCAACATGTGGTGTTGTGGGGGTGAAGCGAAAAAATTCGAAAATGAAATAGACCAGATGTTTGAATTCAGCAGGTTGTACTGTATTTAGTTACTTAATGTAAGAAATACTTACTCCTGCACTAAAAAAATTTTAACAGCGTTAATTTTTTAAAAATTGCACTAATTCTTTAACTAGTTAACTTTATAGCCCTACTATTGATTGTTTTTCCCATGTTTTCTAATTTGTCAAGTTTTTCTAGTCTGCATGTATGCATTACAATATTGGTACATGCACATTTTTTAATTTGAGCTTTTTTGTCTTATATCAAGTGTCATATTCGGCTTCTGCTGATTATTTTGCACGTTTATACATTATACTTACTTGCATACTTATCTTTGGTTTCTGTGGGCTTCGCCTCAGACTTTCACTAAGGCTCTGCCCCTAGACTTCCCTTGAGGATGGAAGCCCTGGCACTCTCTTTCGTCCACTGTAGCAGAATCGTGGCTACACCCCTCAGTATGAGGAGTGATTGTTACAGTTCAAGATCAGTCGCAGTTCACTAGGTCACATGAAACAGCCAGTGTTTTAGATAATGCATGAATTTCACATTAAGTTAATTAATTAATTAAGTTACTTTCACATTTTCTACATATTACTGTGCAAAACATGCTGTTACTGCATAAATAACGATTGTCCTTTGACGAGTAGTTGTTGACAGTGATGGTAACGTGTTTGCTGAGGTTATTTTGACTGTTATTAAAACTTGTATGGCTGTAGCTAGTTGAACATTAATACGTGCCTTATGTGGTCCCCGTCCTTCTGTGTCCATTATTTTTCCCACTTTCTGCTATCTATTGTCTTTTATTTAACTTTTCCCTGTCTTGCTCACCTCATCTGTTCTCTTACATGTCTATCCCATCCCTTTCTATCAGAATAGTACCCCACTCACCCATTGAAAGGGACCCATTTTGTACAGTATCCATGTGGACCCTGCGTGGTCTGATAAGTGGGGTCAATATCATGTCCATATGAGCCCCATTAAAAGGGGCCCATGAGCAAACGCATGCGGGCCCTGTGTAGGCTGATACACGGGGTCCATGTGGGGTGATCCATGTGGGCCCCATTAAAAGGGGCCTATTTGGTCCCCATGAGCAAACCCACGTGGGGCCTGTATGGGCTGCCCATATATTTCCCATGCACATATGACAGTGGGGCCCACCTAGGGCCCACCAAGTTTGCTGTCTGGGTTACATGGTATGCACATTATATCAACTGTGCAGAAGTGATTAATAGGCCAATATAGGCCTAATTATGAAAATCAGCCGGGTCCCGTCTGGGTACCGTATGGTATGGGTTATCCCGTCTGTAACCCGTCTCCATCCTGCACACGGGTAACTGCTGGGAATCCAGCGGGATGGTCCCGTGAGATATGGCATATGGGACCCACGTGGGAACCGTCCGGGCGCCATTTGTCACTGACCCATCTGTCAGCTTCCTGCACTTTCCTCCAAGCTCCGCCGTTAGTGTTGCTTTATAGCCTAGCCAACAGCCGAATGGTTCGTCTTTGCCACGTATAATTATGACGATCCTTACCGCTACAAAAGTCTGTTATTTATAGTTCATATTATAAATACGGGCCTAGGCCTATACTATACAATACAGCTAGGATTTCCATTGGTTAAAACTGGAAAACTGTGCTCGATGGAGGATCTGACCTTTACCTTCAATCCCATGCTATCGTCATGATGCATTATGCAAAAGGTCAAGGTCAAAGGTCACTCAATCGGTTTAAAAGTTAGAGTCAAAACAGACGGATGGACAAAGGGACAGACGGAGGCGATTGCATTACTTCCCATGATAACGAGGTTGATAATTAGCCTATAGACTCTGTCCTAATTGTTGCCATTATTTAGTGTACAGATGCACTTAAAAATGCGAGACGCTTTCACCAATTATTGTTTTCGAAGCAGCGGCATCACGGCATGGGCATGTAACAAAGAAAGTATATCAGTAGGCCTAGTCCTGAATCCACTGACAACTGCGCATCGCTGCAAACTCGCGGGTGTTGACTGACGGGTCCCGTGTCGCTCCCGTTGCAAAATACCGCGTCCAGCCCATCCCGTGAGCCCGGACAAATCCCACACGGGACCCGTGCGGGTGTGTTGGCTGGGTATATAGTTCTGTTCATGCA
>Ga0209782_1001209_pt1 | contig 13105 bp, 6 predicted proteins | sample WorMetmaBAHAMAS1_FD_187390 | JGI IMG/M metagenome (GOLD analysis project Ga0209782, IMG submission 187390) | Marine gutless worms symbiont microbial communities from Max Planck institute for Marine Microbiology, Germany - Inanidrilus... | ecosystem: Host-associated > Annelida > Digestive system >... | reverse complement strand
CTTGAGGAGGGGCAGCCAGCCCCCTCCCCACCAGCTATGGGACCTGGGGGAGCACTGTAAGCTCCCCCAGCGGGGTCCGGGGCAGAGCCCCGGCTGAAATTGAATTTTGGTAAAATCTGAAGGCAAAAGAAGCCATCTGGTGACAAGTATGTCACTGAATTTTATGCTACAATTTCACCATAATTTGCATAACTTCGGAGTGATCGCATTCGGAATCACATGCACCTGCCAATTTTCCTGTTGAATAAAACTGTTTACCTGAAACTGACAACGACATGGGAAACATCATCAGTAAGAGAGTTGACAACCGATGCTCCATGCAACCGAAGTATTAATCCGATCAATTCTAAATGTGACCTGTGACTTCCATCAATTACGTCCAAATATATCCTGCACATAAAAATTCAAGTTCCTTAACAAATCAGCGTTCCCACTCTTTTGGAAGAAAAAAAATCCAGGTGTTTCCAGTACAATTTTAGAATTTTCCAGGTACTTTCAGTTATAGCACGCAGCCAAACATCAAACACATTTGGTCTGCAACAGTTACCAAACAGCTACCAAACATAATTGAATGCAATCATTGTCAGAGGACTGGATGAATCTACACAGAACTTGTTGTAGAAAGTAAGTGTTAAAAATATATACATTATACTTTGTAACATGAATTAAATTGGTCGCAATACAGCCATTACAGTGTCAAAACCAGCGTAAATTAACTTATCATTCCAAAAATTCCAGGTCTAACATAAAATTCCATGAGTTTTCCAGAGTTTTTTGCATTTTCTAGGTGAGTGAGAACCCTGCAAATCTACTGATACATAACGCAAACTAGTGTCTCGCAGAAATTTATGCCTAAATTAAGACAATTCACGCCCAAAGAAATACCACAGTAGTATAGCATTAATGCTCACAATCAATCCTGCATGTTAACGATTGGTTGATGAACACTTTTGATCAGAAACTGAAAACTCATCTGTTCTGTCAATAACAAACATGATGTGGTGCCACTGTCGTACTTCCATGATTTTTGCAACATGACACAATTGTCTGGACTTATTCACATAATTCAAACAATTGCAGATACCTCATCAATATAAGGAACTTTGAAATGCTAGTCATGCAATACAAACTGCACGTAACAAGTAACTGTATTTTAAAAACAAAACCAATGAGTATAAGTTACATACAGCTATGAACTAACCATCGTAACCAAACTTAATAAAAAGATGTTGTTAATTTGCATTAGTTATAACACTCATGGCACACTGAAAAACCAAAACTTTAGAAACACATGTTCCTGGCAGCAATAGTAACTGAACATTCTGTTTTTAATGATTTTGCATTTTTCATCCTTCAAGTACAAATACTACATAAGTTACTGGCTTTATCATCACATCATTCTTCTTTACAGCTAGTCACTTTTTATGTCAGTACTTTGCAATGAAACATTATTTTCAACTTTAACGCTTAGTGCAGTTCTTATGACTATGGCATTTTTGCAGGGTTTCAAATAAGTTCACAGTAACAAAAAACATCAGTGAAAATGTCTTTGCTGTTCAAAAAATAATGTAAGTGACTAAAATACACGTACTTCAAAGAGCATCTAATGATAAATTTGGTATCAGAACAAAATAGTAGTACAACGAACTAACGTGCACAGTCGAAACAGGCCGTACGATGAATCATGTGGGAAATACTGCATCTCAATATTGGCAATAAACTCCTTACTAACTGGATGCAGAAGCTGTCAAATGAAATACATTACACACGCAGCATCTTTTAACCACAGTCCACTACTCAGCAATATTACATCTGATTTCAGTTGGAAATTACAACAAAACTGTAATGGTTCAGAGACACAATTTAAGAACAACACAGCGAGTAAAAGAGTGCACTATTCTGCTGCTCATAACTTCACCAAACAGCTACCAATTTTTAACATTCTTTCAACACAGACTCTGCGATAAATTAGCAGCAACGTGACAGCCTAACCGAAGATCCCACCCATGTTGGTACACTACCTTGTTGAATATCGTGTTTAATAAATTGCAGCGATCTGAAACTGGTATATGTAGTAATAAGTAATAGGTAATAGACTTCAGCTGCTACTTCAGGCGGGCTCAGAATCTAGGTCGGTTGGCCTAGATCTGAGTCGGCGGCCGCCCAGCGCTGGTCAAGCACCATTGGCTGTCCTGCGTGGCAGCCTAGGCATAGCTCATGTACAGCTGTCATGCGTGACAGACGTAGGCTTAGTCTGTGTTGTCGAGCGTTGTGACTTGACGGAATTAAAGGAAGTATTATTATTATTATTATTAAGTGACAAATTGCAAGGGCAGTGTAGCTACATATTTGGGCTATAGTGAACAGTTCAGAAAGACCCATCCCTGTGCTAGCTAGGACCAGTGTAGAGTAACTGAGACCAATAATGCATTATCACACCTCCACTATGTATATCCAATAGGAAATTTCCCTCAATGTTCAGCCTTCATTCTTTCTTATGCAGTTAAGATACACAGGAATGGCAGTTTTTAGGCTTACTGATTTGATAAGATAAAAGTTCTGGTGACCAAGCTATCTTGGACTGTGTGGGACAGCTTACAGGAATGTTACCAATGTTACTGCCATACCGCTGCCAGTCAGTGGGGCATCTGCTTTTGTACTCGTTTGTATAAAAGTGGCATCAGCAAACTCATGCTGGCTTGCCATAAACTAAGACCAATTAACTAACACATACTGGTATAACATTAAACTTCGAAATGTGTTTATTTAATCACAGATTAGTTGTGTTGCAGTAACCTCTGGCTCAATTTTAGCGAATGACTTCTTTAAACTGACGACATCAGTGTTGTCAAGGTAACTGTCACCGTGACGATCGTAATGTGGTGCAAACTCTGCTGCTGTGTTCTCTGACATGTGCATCATATCCAGCGGCACCCTTGCAACAATGACATTTAAACAATCCACAAAAAGAAACATTAGATTAAGTTATAGGTCAGTAACTAAAAAGGTTGGCATCAACAGGTTTAAGATGTAGAATTCTGACAAATGTCCAAGTTCAACAAACATATTATTACAGAATGTAAAGTACCTGCTGTCCTATAATATATAAGTGTAATGTTAATGTAGCACAGGTTTTTTTCAGACTGGCTGCTTTTCCTGTCACCCAACCAACAGTGTCTCAGTGATTTAACAAAAAATAACACAAGAACCAAATACTGAGACTGACTATAAAATCTCCGGCTGTAAGATAAGATGCATAATAATTACCAGTTCAGCAGTTTCTGCCAATCAATACAACGTTGAAGCCAGCTTGTGTGTACAACATCGTAAACACCTTTTGCAACGATGTTTCTCACTTTCAACGACAACTTGTCCGCCAGCACACAAAATGTGCTCTTATCTGTCAACAGCAAACAGTGGCAACTACGTCGTAAAAGTTACGGCAAAACAAGATAACATTTGTGAGAAACTGTTGCCAAATTTTGTAAGGGTACTCTCTGTACATACTAATGCCACTGCCACACATCACATTAGTTACAAAAAATTTCAAGTGATATTTCCTCTCACATGCCCATGAGTTTTTTTACTGATTATAGCATAAATATGTGTCAATTCACGAGAGCAGTAAAAATAATTTACTAAACTTCAAGTTCAACATGGAATTTGTAAAGCACAACTCTACGAAATGTCCAGAAGCGCATACAGTAGTCAGTGCCTCTGTGGTAGGCGTGATCAAACAGTACTTTTTTTTAGTCGTTTCTTGTAGGTATTAGTGCCGGTAATGTCATGTAGGTCAGATGGACCAAAGTAACTGAGTAAAGTAATTTGTTCACCAAATTTAGTTCTCAGTAGAAAGTAATCTGCTGAGTGAGTCAACCTCAGCCTGTATCGGCCACAGGCTGCAGAAACTATGGAAACACGGTGTGACAAACATTGCGGGGCTTGTCTGATGTGGATGAGGTGCATGAGCAGACGGCGCTCGTATGTGATTCTCTGTGATTCTAACAGAACCATAATGTACCACAATATGTCTTCATCACTAATTCTCCTTATCCTTGCTGTTACTGGAACTCACAGCAGTAAGTTACACCCACACAATCCTGCTCAGAGATTACTTTGGCACATAAAATTCCATTAACACATCAATTCCAGTTGATTATCAAGTCATAAAAGTTGACTGATCGATTAGGGTTTTTGCCAAACTTGACACAAAATAAGTAATTGAAGGTGACCCTCACAGCCAATCTGCTGAACTGCATGTGATGATAGACACAGCCTACTGCTACAGATGTTGAACATAGCATGGTCTGTGTGCCTGTCTGTCTCTCTGTCGAATCACATATGTGAGCAGTGCAAAAAAACAGCTGAAATGATAGACATACCATTTTGAGACCAAACTTACATGCACCAAAGGAACCACGTATTAGATATGGGTCCATATCCCCCAATGGAAGGGGCACTTTTGTGAAAAATAATTTTTGCATTTTTCCATTGACTGGCTACATGGCAGCGATGCAGCCTTTTGCCAAATTACTTCATACACCCATTTATAATTTAAGTGATATAAGTCGTCAATACTAACAGTATTATTATAACATATATATAACAGATAAAATTCATACCGGGATTCTGAACAACAGAACCGCCACATTCAAGTATTTTTCTTTCAATATCGGCTTTATTCTTGAATGTTGCACCACTAATCACACAAAACTCTTTGCCACAGAAAAGCTCAGAAACCTGCAGTTTGCATTAAAAAATTCTGATTAAGACCTGTAACCACAATGTGTTCAGAAAAAAGACCCCATTTGTTTTCCTTTATGACTTTTAGTTGGGTTAAGCAATCTGACAAAAATGACAGCATCTAATAGCTGACAGAATGCTTATAAATGTATGTAAAAATAGTTTCTTTGTTCATTACATTTGCATACATTTTTTTCTAAGAAAATATGATGAGTAATGCAAGAATGAATATATAAAATGATGTTTGAAGATGTTGATGAGTTCCAAGAATACACAGTTTAAGATTAACAATGGTTATTCCAGCCTGTCACAGACTCCGTACGACATGCACGAGAGCAACAGACACACAGTTCTATCACATAGAATGAATAACGTTTGCTTACTGGACTCTATTACCTTGTTAAAAATTTAAGGCAAAAACACGTGCATGTGATATTACTTATCAAGTACAATGTTACCACATTTTGTTTGAAAGCTCTGTTAAACCCCAACCAACCAACCTGAGGTTGAAAGACACAAATGACTACAATATGTACGTGTGCACATGATTCTCATGTGCTGCTATATTAACTCCATTATGGCACCGCATTAAAGTTCACAGTTTAGCAGTTATCATTAAATGTCTTATGCGCCTTTAATCTACAACTTCAAGGCTGCAACTATCATCAGTTTCATTCAAACTGGTTTAGAAGTGTCTGACAGGGTTCCCAATCAAATCTCAGAATGAAAATTCAGGACGTTTTCAGGATCTGATATACTAAACAATCACCACCTACTTTTACACCATTTCGGGCCTCGATCTATGAATTTGATACCAAAACAAGACATTGTAAAACTACATACAAGGCCTTATTGTCAATGATGACAAACACAAATGTAACAGTACTACTACATAATTTGCTTCATAGAAGTCTACCTAGAGCACCACAACCGAAATACTAGCCGGATTGATTTTTCAGCACCTTTGTGATCAAATATCAGCACTTTTTCAGGACTTCTTCAAGACCAACGTTCGATTTCAGGATTTTTCAGGGATGATTTTTCAGTCTCCAAAAATGGGAATTTTTCAGGACCAGTGTGAACTCCAAGATGAATTAAAAATGAACAGGAATGCTTCTACGAATACAGTGTATAACATATTTAACTCAGACACTTGCAAAAGTACTTAATTAAATAAGTTAGAAAAACAATATTAACGGCACACCATACAAAACTGTGTAAGATTATTAAAAAATACTATTTCACAAAAACACAGCACAGAATCCAAAAAATACCACAATATGCGATTGGTGCTTTGCAATATTTTATTGAAACACATATATATGGTATAATGCAATCTGATCCAAGAGAAATCCCATTCTATGCTCAAAATGTCAATCAGTTAGCGACTCCAAAAAGCCCGAGGAAGAGTAGTTATTGCCCAACAGTGATACAGAAGATGCTTTGATCGAGTTTGTTCCATGCTGTGATAAAACATTCCCTTAACTCACTGATGTCCTTCAACCAGCATATGTATTACACCTACTTTGTGAAGTCAACATAATTTAATATCGTCACTAAATGTACACTGTAGGTTTTCAGGATATTCACAGAATATTTGCTAATAAATAGTTTAAAGGGGCAGTGTTTATTTTGTAATTTAATGACACCAGTTTGTCTTCATCTGTAAACACCATGTTAGCTGAACAACACTTGCTGCCTGCTACTTCTTAAATAAATTATAATAAATTTACAACAACATATAGTAAATTGGCAGCATTGACTGCAAAAATATTCGAGGCCATTTAAGTGTAAAAGTTAGATTCTTGCCTTTTTAACAGTTGCTGAATCGACGCCACAAAACTGTGACATGACTGCTGGTCTGACAGCCTTCACAACACGTGAACGTTTCTTCTTCGGTTCATCCGAGTCCTGGTCCACGTACTGACCTGCCAGCTTTCCCGCAGACTTCTGTACATTCCGTGCAAGTCAGACCATAAGCATAAAAACTGCAGAGAGATTGCACGACATGCATTGTCAGTTGATATCTTATCAACCGGTACATAACTGTGTATGAAAAATCCCATTTGAGTAGGCTTGCAAATAGTCCAATAACCTTCAATGATACTCAAGGTTTAGTGATCCAGAGGCTGGGACTTGCTATAACACCCACATACCAAATATGAAGTCTCTAAGTCTACCTATTAGGAAGATATAAAGGACATCACATTAGTTACAAAAAATTTCAACCGATATTTCCTGTCACATGTAGAAATTGGGGTGTTTTGGGGTCACTCAAGATCACTGGCAATGTCAACACTCAGTAACGTGCATACGACTTCCTATTTGCGTTTAATACAAACTATTCATCTATCTCCTACCAATTTTGAAAAGTAGCCAGTTATTTGTCAAAAGTAGCTGGTTTTAATCAACCCTATCTGCATTTTTGGTGCTCCTGTTGTGAACCTATTTGAGTTTCATGAAGATCTTTGGCACAAAAAACTAGAAACCCTGGTCTACTGCACTAAATTTTTGCAAAATCCTACTTTTAGCCATTTTCAATATAACACTGACTGGTGACAGACACACAACTACAGCATATACCATGCTGGCACATCGTCACACAATAAAAACGAAACCAAAAAATCCAACGCTTAACAACTTAAGCCACATTTTCAACAAGAATGCAGCAACTAACTTGGCGCAAGTCATCCAGCTGGGCTGTAGTCATGCAGTCATACCAAGGCTTGTCATCGCGAATCTTTTCTACTCGTGGAAACCGCAGTGTGTGCCCAGTCTTATACTGGTCGCTAGCAATGACCTCGGCTGCTTTGACCTGATATTACATCACACACCGTTCAACGTGTAGCGTACAGCACATCTGCTATATTCACTCTTGTTTTGTTTAACCAAGTCGGCAGTTATCCAGATTCATGGTATATAGTTGAAACAGATGCACACTGCAGGGTCATTATTGGGCCCATTCCATGTGGCCATAGCGGTCCCCTCTGTCACGCGTTGTCGTTGGCGATGTCGTGGACATCAATGCGCAGGCGGCGTGTGACAGGACCGCTAGCGACACCTGGTGAATGGGCGTGAGGCGGCTCGCAGTGGCGAATGGGCCCAACATTTTTCAAATGCTTCTTGTATTCCCTCTGCTTTGCATAACCAGGATGTTAACTGCCAAGCTGCCATGTTGCAATAATTAGCATCAGACCGTTACTATATGATCCCATATGGTGAGTTCCCGTAACAGTGAGACTAGTTTCATATAACTGCCATACGCATTTACCACCTTACCTATGAACAGACCACAACCTGACAGCAGTTTACTTCATCACATACGGTGGTTTCATCTGTTTATTCTCTAATCATAAAACTGCCATTTACCACAGTCACTTGCACTGTCAAGCTGGCAACTGGTGGCAACTCTTGTCATTAACATACTGTTCCAGAACAGAAAACTGAGGCATAATCATATCACCAGGGAAGCCAACTAACTCACTTCTCTCAAAACTGCTCCAGGTAAAGCTGGGTCTTCCGAAGGTAACACGGAGTTTACAGGAGTGAAGAATTTTTACACGGTCAGCAGCGAGGCACTAAAGAAATGATGCAATCGACATAGATGCTGCATAAAATCTACAGTTCCAATGTAATAATACGATCGACAAGTTATCTAGATCATTAGCAGCTCACCACTGGGACCAGCAGTCCAGTCCACCAGTAAAATGATAACTGATAACCAGATATTGGTTGTGGCATGCACAACTGCCAATTCAGATGATTTCGGACACATAGGACGTAAAAATGGTTCTAATTTTATCAAATGATGTACAACACCAGAGGTAGAAAAAATCAGACAGTTGCAACATCCCGGAAAGAGACAGTGTTATTAACAACGATGTAAAAAGTTTTTCTGTCCCTTTAGAATGTACATAAACAGAATAAATGGATAATCGTCAGGAGCTTTACCTAGAAAATGGCCACTGAACCTGAGTGCACGATAATGAGGGTGTCGCTGTGGAATTAGACTAACAGCAATAGAAGTGAATGAGGGACTCAGGGCCAGTTGCTACAGAAAGAAAGAAACAAAGACCAACGAGAGAGAGTTAAAAAATCAAATGTCCATACTGCAGCCACTGCATCAGGCAAGGATAGCTGACCATGACTGTCTATTGAACTATATGCACGAGCCACAGCAGCCACTGTCATAAGATAAGACAAGAAAAAGAACAGATGACATAACAAGTTTGGAATGTAACGTTGATCAATCTGAATTTAAGTTGACTGAATATTCTTCTGCAGCACTAGGATGCAACAGCATGCCCGATACCTGCAGCACTGCTGAATGTTGAGGTTCTATGTACGCATCAGGGTGCTGTTTCAAGCCCTGTGCAAGACAAAGCCAACTCGGAGGATTTTTCTTCTCAAACGGAACCCAGTGAGGAGCAAGCCTTCGATTGAATTCAAACAGCTCCTTCTTTGAGTAGCCAGAACCAACCTAAATACGAATCAGTTAAAAAACAAAAGTCACAAGTGTCCTATCACTATAAAAAAAGCTGACAGGAAATTCTGCAGTCTAAAAAAGACTAAATAAGCAAATAGATAGACAGAGCTAACTAATACGACCAGTTATACTATCTTTGTTTGGTCAGTTCTGAGAAGATGCATATGTTGGGTGGAGAAAAAAATAGGGGCAACTGGCTAACACAGTTTTATCCGAAAAAATGGCCACTAAACCAGTCTCTCCATTTGTATGATAGTAGTTTGCTAGATGGTGATATAAATGACATTTGTACTGTAAAAACCTGCACTAGTTATCACGAAATATTCTCTTTTGGGAATCTGGCCTCTGAAAAACGCTCGTGACAAAAAGCAATATCTGCAGTAGCAGTACCATGCAAGTAACCGAGAAGCAAACAAAGGCTATGACAATCACTTTAACACCTGTTTCCAGGTTTACCTACAGTGGCTTTAATTGCATCAATGGTCGCCATGGTAACCTTTCCAGCTATAAAACAGATATTCAACCGTGAGGACAGTGAATAAGATGACCAGCCGAATGAGTTTCTGTATATTTGACAGGTCAGCGATCTTCTTTCTAGAGGTACCCAAGGTCGGGCTATGTCCCTCAAAGTACCATCAAATCAGCTGGCATGGCTTCCTCACAGGCCAGATGCCTTTACGATTGCCCTACAGTGTCTAAGCCATCAAGGGAATTCAAAGAACTGATACCAATGAGGGAAACCACCAAATGTTCTTAACCATTCTTAATCCATGAACCTGATAGAAGGAATATCCCAACTTTCATGTCAGTACTCCAATCACCGGTAGTAAATGTAACAAATTAAAATCAGCCGGATAAGTCCATTCAACTGTTTTATTCAACTGTTACCACAAGAAGCCAGCATTTCTACAAATAGCATTTTGAGATCTCCAAGTCCGAGGTTACAAAGACGTCTACGCTAACATCGTACAGCGACGAGACAAAATCACGTGCGTACACGGCAGAATGAGTGAAATACGGTCGGACGTTCTCCGTGAGGTGCAGGCACGGCAACTACACAGAGGAAATGCGACATCATGTGAGACCGTGAACCAACACCGAAGTATCCGCCGACAACGAGCACGTCCACCTGATCCATCAGTCCACCGACGTAGTCCGGCTTAAGCTTGTACCAGCCTCCCTTCCTCACGTTCGGCTTGTAGATCGACTCCGGATCTTTCACCATTATTCCTTCTTCACGCGAGTCGATTGCATCGTTCAGTGCATCAATGCATTCCTGTCTACGTTAACACAACAAAAATTGCGACAACTCAGTCACAATAACTATTAGCCAAACTGATGGCGTTAGTATATGCAGTAATAACAGTAGTAGAACTAGTAGTAAGGGTATCGCTAGCAGTAGCAGTACTAATATAAAATGTAGGAGCAGTAGCGTGTTTTTAATGTCAGCATCAGTCATGCCATTTCACAGCACAGCAGCAACACTGCTCATATAAACACACTCAGAAAATGCCGAACAAAACAAACATCAAGTAACGCAACAGAACATATCACAATATTACATACAGTGAGACAGCAAACGCAAATGCGTAAGTAATGTTTTGACAACCTTACGCATGGCAAATAACAGAATTTGTTCACAGCAAGCTTGAAATTCACACTACAGGAACTTACTTTGTAGACTTTTCGGTAAAGTTTGACAGAATTAATCTTCCTTCGACAGGTTTAAACGTTTCGGCAAGTTTTCGTCGTCGTTGTCTGAGCGGTTTATTGGCAAGCACTTCTCCATTGAGCAGCAGCAAATCAAAGATGCACATCATCGGCTGATATCCCATGTTAGTCACACCATGTGACTTGATGTCAAAATTTTCACCCTTTGAAGCTGCAAATAAAACAGACTCAGTAATTTAATCAACAATCAACATAAAATGCACCTTTAATTATGTAAAGTGTTAATGGTCAAAATGGTAAACTAAATATGTTAATCACGTTCTTACACTTAGGCAAATTAGATCAGTATAGCTAATCTGTCCAGCTTCAATATCGGCACTGGGTTTGAAAAGCTATTTTCTTGCATATACGAAAATTGACCTGCTTGAATAAAAAATTTCAGACAATATAGCTGAATCTATCGTTGATAGAATCTAGCATTGCTAGAATACATACCAAAAATTTGTTATTTAACTGTTATCTTTGCAAATAACAATGTCACAAGGATAGTTACTACAGCAACAGTAATAATGTTGTTGCAGTATTCAAAGTGACCACTGAAGACAAACACTTCATAAAATCACTGGGTACAATTATGAGGATAATTAGTTGGTGTTTTGGAGCAAAAACGTGTACATATTGGTGGGCAGAGATGACGTCAGCCAGGAAGTAAGACAGCTACAAGTAACCCATAAGCAAAACACACACACACACACACACACACACTAATTTATTGACTGGCCAGGTAATCAGTCAGCATGCAGGATTGCATTATTTGTAGGCCTCTCTTTCTAGCTGGCGTCATGTGAAATGCTGCTCTTGCCTATCACATAATATCGCCACAAATATTGTTGATAATTTTTCTGTACTTTCAGTACGGTAGCTGCACCAAGTCAGACTTGAGATTCCGACCGAAGAAGTTGAACAACACTTAACTGATGTACAAATTATACTGCTATAGTAAATAACAGTTAACCAAAGAACAAATTATTTCCAGACATGCCAAATAAACAATTTTCTCCATTACATTGTCAGAAATCTTGACTGGTTCACTTTCACTTTTCTGGGGGTTTTACAAGGAAAACAAAATATTCTGTTTGCTGTAAAACTAAGTGGGCAACAAAAGAACACAGCGGAGCACACATACAACCAAAAAGTCACTACCTATGGTTTTGGTGTCTGCATTATATCCAACCATTTCACCATCCAGGACACACGAAGTAACATGTGAGCTGAAGCTGTCCGCTATGCATGGTGTATAATTGCCATCGTCTTTAGTTCCACCATACACATGTGTGTACTCATTGCCACTAAAACAACATTAAGAACCATATTGGCTAATCTGAGTTCAGAAGTCGTATGTCCATTACTAAAGCAACATCGAATTACTGGTCATCAACGACAAAAATCTCCGCTACAATACTGCAGAGAAACGGCGCAATGTACTTCCCAGTAGAAATCTTGTCACCTGGGGCACAAGCATATGAAACATCCCATTTGAAAAAAAAACTTGCAATCATCAAAATGACCTTCAAGAGCACTCAAGATCATCACAACTGCACTATTCACTTCCCGTTACTGGCCTAAAAAGTATGACGGTACTTATGGTGATTATATTTTATATTTTTAATGACACCTTAGTCATTTTTAATGACCACAGTACAACTTTTAGCTAGTACCATCTCTGGCAAAACTCCAAACATCTTTAGCATTAGTACTGCATGTAGTACCACACTAGTTGTACAAGCATCACTGACCTTCGTGAAAAGTATTTAAATTCACCGTCACGTTTGTGCAATTGCATTCTTTCTCCATCATACTTCACTTCAACAAAGAACGGCCGGTTTTTCAATAACTGCTCTATCTGCAGTCAACAATAACTATATTGTCAACTTAACCATCCGGTCATTCATAATTACTGATAAGCATATCATATTTTAAACAACTACCCATTTCACATTGATGTAATATTTAGCAAAATTAGTCCCCACCTTTCAATAACCTGTGGCTGATCAATCATTAATTACTACTGTACTATGGAGAGATAAAAAAGCTCAATATCTGGAGTTCTATGGCTAAAGCCTATATCCTGATAGATGTTATTCACCAAGCAGTTGAAAAATGTTAATAACACAGGGAATTTTACAAAATACTAAAAAGAACACA
>Ga0209782_1001208_pt1 | contig 13106 bp, 4 predicted proteins | sample WorMetmaBAHAMAS1_FD_187390 | JGI IMG/M metagenome (GOLD analysis project Ga0209782, IMG submission 187390) | Marine gutless worms symbiont microbial communities from Max Planck institute for Marine Microbiology, Germany - Inanidrilus... | ecosystem: Host-associated > Annelida > Digestive system >... | reverse complement strand
AGTATATTCACATAATTTGCATAAAGGTTAATTTCACCAATATTCCTAAAGTGGCAATGTCCTGAAATTCAATGAAATCTTGTCGACAAGTGGAATGATGCTCACACTATAGGGATAAGTAATACTGATAATGGATTACCAAAATGATAGCCATTACCGATGTTGACTATATTTTTTCTCTGCTTTATGACTTACTTAACGGGTGCTGTCATGAGCCAGTGTTTAGTTGTTCACTACTCAGAGTCATGTGACATCTATTTAGGGCCATATAGCACCCACATTGTTGAACCTCAGTGTGCAGTAGTGGTATAGCCTACAGTAGTTAGTTTGTAAGATGGACATTTAATCATGTATTTGTTTCCAGATTGCACTGAAAGTTGAGAACAAGTTTCGTTCCCTTTCTTGTTATTTATAGTTACGTGATTTGATTGTATTTTCTGCTGCAGGGGTCGAAATGCGTGTGGCAGTGACAGCAGATCAAACAGCAACAACAATGGCAGCAGTAACACAACCACCAGGTCTGTCAAGTGATCATAATCATCATTGAGGTCATGCAAATACTGGCCAAAAAGAGTCAAAACGGCCACTGTTCTTTTAACTTTATGTCTGCACTGAATAATGATCAATGATTTGTAGAAGGTACCTGCACAATGCTGACATGGTGGTGTCTTAAAAACAATAGTGCGTAGTTGGTGATACAATAACCATAACATAATACAATAACATGCCACCAAAATTGTACACAATGTAGAGAAATTCATTCTATTGAAACTTTTGAAACAGAATTATGTACAGCACGGCAAAATCTGTCGAAAATTTACTGAAACAATGTTTACTGAAACAAAATTAAGCAACATTGTATTAACGTGCATGTAGTCTTGTGATTTACACGTTAATTTATTTTGTAACCAAGTTTGACCAAAAGGACAATATCTTAACTTAGCCTACAATATTAAAGTGGTTTATACATGTACATTAATGGCCCCTGTAGAATTGTATTTTAAATACTAGAAATGCATGGCAAAGCCTAGCGTCTAGTCTGCTTATGCCATAGTGTCGCCCCCTAGCAATTACTAATAAACACACTTACTTACTGATCGCCGCAGTGCCTAGCAGCCTTGCCCCCTACTGAACGTACCTAAAGTCACCCCAGAAAAATTTTCGACGTTAACTGTACAAATTCTTATGTCTTAAACTCTGGGATCACTGATTCGAATCCAACCAAATCACTACACGATGTACGGAAATAATTGCCAATTACCCTTCCGAAATCGAAATTGAGATCTTCCAATCCGTTTTGGAACGCCAATGTGACGGATTATTGCCAGTTAATGAAAGCAGATTTACAATCGGCTAATTCGTTGTAGAATGCCGAAGCAAACAGTAAAGATCATTCCTGGCAATGTTTGCGAACATCCTCTAAATTTAATGGTTGCCATAGCAACGTCCCTTGGGCGACCACCAAATGAATATCAGGATAATTATTTCCACTAATACGCCTACCAAACCTATAAAGTAGGTCAAGATAGATCCAGGATATTCTGAGATATTTTGTGTGGTATGACGATTTTTGCCATATCGCCACAAAAAGTGCTATTGTTAACTCGGTGGAGTTTCTGAACCGAATGCCACCAAAATTGTACACAATGTAGAGAAATTCATTCTATTGAAACTTTTGAAACAGAATTGTATATTGCATCCCGTTTCCGAATGGCAGTGTGACAAAGAAGATTGGTCCGCGAAAAACGCCGATTTTGCGACTTTAATTGGTTGGCATGGCAACTTCCATTGACGGATTGCAACAAGCTAAATTATGTGGACAAGCCCTTTAACCCCTCTACCAATTCTGAAATTTTGGTGAAGATCGGTCTGTTGAATTCTGAGAAACATTTGGTAGAATGTCGACCATTAAAATAATATCAAAAAACAAAGAAAAACATTGGCAAAATATATACCCCTTTTGGCAAGTGTGCCAAGCGGGCTAAATTAATTAGCTATTTGTGTTATAACTGCCTGTATTAAGTGCATCAGAAGCAAAAAAATGGCTAAACGTGCCTTTTTCATTGGGAAGCATTTATGTTAGAAGCATATTGATTTAGGAATAACGTACAATCTATAATGCCAATCCGTGCATTAACTCACAAAATAATTTTTGCATTTTTAAATATGTGATTTGACTTCTGAATCACGTTATAAAACTGCTAATTTTATATCCACGTTGTGTTAAATTAACTCTTCAATCAGCGTTTGGTTAGTTTTACTAACTGAGCATTTCCACAATGGTCATGGAGAGGACATTGCATTATGTTCACCCACACATAGATACTTAATTATCTATACTATGGTGAGTACATTTCATATGTATTTGCTCGGACATACCTTGGAGTGTTAAGTGAAATTTTAACGATTTTGAATGGATTTGTTGTTGCAGTGAACGTGGCAGTCGGCAAAACTGCTACTCAAATCAGTAGGTTCTTAACAGAAGCCAGCGCTGCTGTTGACGGTGACCTAACAACGTCGTCGTGCACCAGCAATACCTTGGGTTATCCGTGGTTCGCTGTCGACCTCGGACTAAGCTACTACATCAGCAGCATCACCATCGCTGCTCCACACACCAGCACCAGCAGCTACCGTAACTGTCGCCCATCTTGTCGTTTATTTATCAATTTTATTGCTGTTTAGCATGTTCAAAACGATTTTATTTTTTGAGAAAAAAATGGTGATTTTAAAATGTATATTTTTCACTTTCCCTTTTTGCAACCAATAGAGGTTGATTTATGTCATATTTTATACTCATGAGAGACAACAATAGCCACAAATTGCAAGACAGTAGTCCAGTAAACTTATTTTGCTTGCACATTGTGTGACAGTTTGTGGCATAATGTCATACTAAAACTACTGCCATATCAGTGATTTCAATCAACTTACTTTAGACTAAAATTATTACAAAGATTTTATCATGCATGTACATTAAATAACAACGATTTTAAAGTATTTTATTAGCTAGCAAAAATCATGCAGACTATGCTGAAATATTTGAAGAACGATAACCTATAGGCGTATTTTGTATCCACAGTGATGAATTTGCATGTGAACAACTAAAAAGGCACACACACACCTACAAAATCACAAGCGTTGTCGAATAAAACTTCCTGAAATACTGGCAGAATATGTACTTAATAAAACATCTGTTGTAATATCAATAATTTCTAGTAGGATTGCCACAAAAGTGAACTGTTGTATTGCATGTTTCGCTTATTTCAAGGAAAATGCATCTACTGCCATTACAATGCTTAGGACTATGTGATTTTCTAGTTAACTTTATTTCTACAAAGGCAGACTAGTCACTCATCCATCATGTATTATTCGTACATAACGTAAAAATATACAAGTGGTAATAGATCTAAAGTAAATATACATGAATTGATTCTCTATAAATTTAAGATGCAGAATGTTAGCAAGTGCATTTCCTGAAACCCGTTTGCTCTGCTGTGTAGTAAGCGGTTTGGACAACTTTGAGATTGGTTTGTCGAACGTCATGCCAACCGTGGGTTCAGCCGTCGACACAAGCTCATACACAGTCTGTCAACAGCACAGTGGTGCAGTGACTACTGGTGAACAGATCACATTCAACTGTGATTCATCATCTCAGCAGTTTCGATACGTCATTGTGCGCAGTTCTGATTCTACACCAGAACATCTGTGCATCGCAGAAGTCGCCATTTATGCTGCAAGTCAGTATCAAATGTCACTGGTATTGATAGATCAGCACGCATGCTGCATATGATACTTGTTCTGCAAATGCAGTATATACTATGGCTTTGAAGCTGTTGGTCTGTTCGCCTATCTATCCTTGCGTCTTCTGCAATGATATGCACACACAATGAACACTGTGTGGCTGGTTTAAGTTTAGATTCAGTTTTTAAATGTTTTCTGTTTTGTCAAAAGTCATTTTTGTGGTGTAGTATGATTATGTTGTTTTAGGTTTAGTTCCATTGATACTATGCCAAGTGATTGCTAAGAAAAATGTATAATAATGAGCGGCTGTGTGTTGAGTGGAGTTAAAACCTCAACTTAGTCGATCAATCAATCAAGCAAGCAAGCTGGCCAGTTTTTATCATCTGACTGAGTGAATTAATTATTTTCATAGCTGAGCACGGAAGTGTATGCTCTGATATTGTTATAGGCACGAGTCAAGCTGGTTGGAATTACTACAGTGGCACAAACACTTCCCTCTACGTATCGACGACCAAGGTCGATCAGCCAACAGCTCGACGTCAATGTATTGAGATGGGTGGAGACCTGGCCAGCATCACTGACCAAGCTGAAATGGACTTCGTCATCAGCATCTCGTACGTCATTAATACTTATATTTATAGACCTTTCTGCATGTGCTTGGACAATCACTGGAAAATATTGACTATTAATATTGTCTAAAACACTGACAAAATAATTTACATTTATAAATTACATTAAGTGAAGATATGCAAAGCTTTGTTCACAACAACATTTGAATGTCGTAGGCAGATTTATGTACGGCATACCTCTGCAACATATTACACTGTGATCTCTACATGTTTGGCATGACGTCACAGTTGAAGGTTACTGCTGCTGTATATTGGTACACATAGTTAATTAACTTCATGACTGACGTCTTCAAAACGTAGCATTTGTATGCTACTATATTATTAAACTTACTACTTACACCTGTGCTATATATCTCAAAATTTTGAATCGGTTAATTATTACGACAATCTTTACATGGTACCTGGTACACGACAAATCACTGTTATTTCTGTAAGTGTTTTGCTAGCCTTACGTATTTCCACTTATTGTAGCATAACAACTGTTGTTAACTTCACCTGCTAGCATTTCTCACAATTAATAACGAACAGTTATAGCACTCAACGTCACAATCAAGCATGACAGCGCCTGTTTGACAGTTTTGTCGTTGTCAGCCGTTGTATTTTGAGAAAAAGGTCAAATATGCCAAGCTGTAGAGGTCCTGTTGTGGTCACATTTAGCATGATATGATAGGATGAGGATGAACTAGCCTGCAGAAGTCAGGTAGTTCAATAGATATCGTTTGCTGTAGGTGAACCACTAAAGTGATTAATATTAACAGAGGTTGAGCTGGCTGCTCATGACAAGTACGAACGTTGTGTGTTGTCACTGCAGAACTGAACTGGATTCCGAAGACTACTGGTTTGGTCTGTACAAAACAACAGGTAGACGGTGGGTCTCTACTCGATGGTATGACGGCAACACAGCCGCATATAGAGACTTTGTGCGTGGTTTCCCACTGGTTCGCAACAGTGTCTGTGTCAGTTACACAAAGGATGGTTGGAAAGACAAACCATGCGACGAGGAACACTATTTCACTTGCAAGAGAAACACAGGTGTCTAACCATTTCTGTTATGATGTTTATTGCTAGACAAGAAAATGTGTGTCTCGATACAATATGCATTGACAACATTCTTGTTTTTCTTCATACAGTGACAATGTCCTGCAACTCATTGATAGTTTGATACCAAAACCTTGATTCTCACAGTGTAATGCAAAGTACACCAAGAGCTAGAACAGTGACTTTGTCACAGCCAGTCTGCCATCAGGCAACAATCGTAGACAATCATTACATATCCACCAGTTGACGAACTTGTATAAACTGATACCAGCAAAAAAGATACTCTGAAGCAACGAAGTTAACTCAGGCCTAGCAGAAAATAATGTTAGCTATTACTGAGTTTCCGCGTATTAATAACATTAATTGTTTCTAAAATTAATAACAGTGTTCCAATAATACCCATATAAATAAAGTTACGAAATCAAAAAAATGACAAAAGGTTAAAGAAATAAAAATATACAGACGTTTAATTGTTTGCAGCCGCTCTAAGTTAAATTTAGTTGTAATTTTCCACAAGGTATACTGATCTGTATTTGTTGTTGTTTGAATACAGCATCGTCATCACCTTAACAGTGGGCAGGAAAGTGACCAGCTGGAGAATAATATAATTTAATGACTGCTTATCGATACATTTAGTTACGGTGAATAGGCACTGAATACTAACTGGACTAACACTGTACAGGTTAACGGAGCAGTGCAGACTCGGTGTTGACTTCAGTCTCATATGCAGTTTTTTTAATTAAAAACTCGGTGATATTAGCTGTGGAGATCATTCTTGAGCTTAGTCGATTCTTTGTTAATCAACCGTCAACTCTGATAACCTGAAGCTGTTCTGAGCCACCCAAACGAGTTTTACAATGTGTTGGTCATTGACTAGTTATGAATCCATCAAATCAACTTTCACCCATTTTGATATTTTCAGCAAAATAGACAAAATCACAGCTTGCCTAACTGCATCATCTCAATGCTGCAACCTTTACTTTTGAGCGTTTATTCTCCACACGTCTCAGTTGTGTTCCATTTAAGAGTTATCTCTCATACTGGACTCATCACTGTATCAAGCCAAGCACGTAGCAGATCGTTGACTCAATCCTTTCTCTTTTCTTCAAATGGCTTTGTAATGTGTATATAATCAATTGGTCTGAATTTTATCAGTTTTTACTTAAAAACAAGTTTTGTCTGGCATATTCAGTGCATTGACAGCAGTAGAAACTGTTTCTGTTTATAAATATTATCCTAACAGCATATAAAGTTTTATGTACGTCACATCACTAATCTTACCTTTGGTCATATGATGTCAAATTTTTGGTCAAGTTTTGGTTCCTTTTAAAGTACCACTATTTATTGTAAGCCGCTGTGTTCTAGGCCAGTATAACTAACCGTGCACTAACACAATCTTAGCTGTGATCCTGCAGCATTGTCGGGAGTCTGTAAGGGTAAAACGTGATATTCACATGCATGAATTCACATTCGTTCCAGTGTGTTCTCAAATGTTTCGTTTCATGTTTATTTGTTGTTGTTGTTGTCGTCGTTGTGTGTGTGTGTAAGACACTACAGAATGCAACTACTATAGTACAATCAGGGACAAAAGTTGAATCAGGAGAATGGGGAACATCCCATGTAGTTTCTTGGAAGGTCTGGGGAGTATCAAAATCCCAAACAAGACAGTTGTACACGATGTTTTTGTTAATATTTGCACTTTATTAGCTGCAAATTTTAATACAGTTGTATGTTTTCTAGCATAGTTATCAAACTGTGTCTAAATCTTGTTTGGATTTACTTTGCTGCACAAGAACCTGGAAGGACCAGAGTCGTGTCTCTAGAATCTTTGAAAAATTCTTAGCTTTATTGAATATATGAATATTTAGCAATTGGATGCTGACAGCTGGTCCGTGATGACATTGGTCCCAGACTGCATGGTAGTTGCAGCCATGTCGTGTAGATAACAAATTCTTGCTTGCTAATCGTGTGATAGTTTTGAACTTGTACAGTTATCATTGACACGTGTTTATCTTGTTGTCCTGTATGATACTTATGAAATTCACTTCCATGCTAGGAAACGATTTAAGTGATTTAATTACTGATTTCCTATGTAACGATTATACTCGTATCAGATGTATCTGTCACTCATAAATAAATATCTGTAAAAACATACGCCGGTGTTTGAATAACAATGAATTTACAGTTAGTAAGAGTCCACTATAAAGGCTAAACATATGAAAGCAAGTAATGGCAATCTGCTTGTTTAGTACATCACTACACGTCATATAGCTCCAACTGTAATTAACATGCACCTCATGTTAACAACATTTTTATATTATTTTGTAGCTACTGACAGGATATGTTTTTTTCTATATTTTATCAGTTAGTAACTGTTTGCAGGAAAGTGTTGTATTAGCAAAGCACTAGTCTGCCATTTGTATGACTTTAGCTTCATACTTTATATTCCCATTTGTTGTTATTTTTGCAATAAATGTTTATTTGTTCATTCTTACATGTATTGTTTCTTTTACTGATATTGATAGGGTAACTTATGGTAGATAATATTTACTCTCTGAAGGTAAATGGTGCGTTATGTTACGTTATATAACTACTATAGGCCTTTAACTGCGATTCATTTCGTTAACCAGTTATGGCCCTAAAATCTACCACACCTATAATATACTTCAATGAAGCCATATAGCCAAAGGCTTGTGAGTTAGAGTTGAAAGAAAATATATTAACATACATCTAAATACACTGTATGTCTCAAAAATGACACTGATGTAGCACACTATAACTTCAACGCACATCAACTGATTTTGGTATTTTTTGGTAGAGATATTACAGAGAGAGTATGCTATTGAATGCTGGTTTGTTCTCCCACCTTTCCTAACTAATGTCACTGGACTACCTGGGGTAACATAAACCCGAAAATTGCTTTTAGTGATATTGTAGCTCGAAAACGAAATTGCTTTGGCTTGATATATCTTTGCGAATTATCAACAATTGTAATAATTTTTGGCACGTATAAAGTTATAAAGTGTGGATTACCATTGAAGCCGATTTAATTTGCATGTCTGTTTGCTATTACTTCCTTAATTTGCTGCAAAGTTATGAAAGCGGAAATGACTCATTTTTGAAGTTACCAGTTTTTGTCAATACACTGATTATTGAAGAGAATAAAATTCTAATTAAAAATTTGTTAGCATTAAAAAACTACAATGTTAAACAGTTTGCCAGAAAGTTTCCCAGCAAAAGTTGGAACATATGCAGCGTCTAAAGGTTGTTGCAAAGGCTACGGGTTACTGGGACAGTGAACCATAGGCGAGAAATATTATATACTCACTGTCCTTAATAATATTACCTTATCGGACACAAAAAAATTATCAGAATTGGTTGATGATTGTAGAAGTTAAAGCAAGCTGAAGCACCGTCGTTTTCGAGTCACAATAGCATAACCGTTTTCCCAGGTAGTGCAGAGAGACATTAGTCAGAAGAGGTAAGATAACAAAATGACCGTTCAATAGCATCCGCTCTCGGCAACATACATCTCTGCCAAAAATTACCAAAATCAGTTGATATGGGTTTAAATTATAATGTCGTTTTTATACACAGTGTACTAATACCGTTGTTGATTTAACCCACCTTATCAATTTATTTTCTCCAATTTCAGCAATCCACAGCATTTTTCTTGCACAGATGTCGAGCCTGGCAATTTTTTCTATACGATTTCACTGCAAGCTTTCATTTTGCTACCTCTATATCTTACACCTTGCACTTCATAACTCGCGCATTTTCACCCATGTATTTTGTAAAACGTCTAATTGACTGTACACTGCAGTTTCCAACTTCATTTGCTACAATACTATAATTAAGCTGTTTCCCAAGGTAGTGCAGAAATATTAGTCAGGAGAGGTGGGATAGCAAACTACCATTCGATAGCATATTCTCTTAGCAGCATCTCTGCCAAAAATTGCTAAAATCGGTTGATGTGCGTTGAAGTTATAGTGTGCTGCATCAGTGTCGTTTTTGAGACACAGTGTAGACGTTCCCGCCAGATTTCCTTGGCAGAGTGACGCACGCTGCAATCCAGCACTTCACGATATCACTTCATGGCGGCAACTAAAAAACGACAAACCTCAAACCATCCCAGCAGGACTGTGCTGACTGACTGCTGTAGTGCGGCGTGGTGGTGTAACGGTTAGGGAGTTGACTTGCGACTCGAGAGGTCGCGAGTTCGACTCCCACCCATTACACTGCCACGTAGCGACCCTCGACAAGTTGTTCACACACATGTGCCTCTCTCACCAAGCAGTATGAAATTTCGTACCAAACGCAGGGCAATGATGTTCTGCGGCTTGGAAGGTAACCGTAGGTCTGGCGTCGTACTGGGGGTGCGTCACAGACTTCAGTGGTTTACCACCTACGGACTCAAGGTCTAATTAAGACTGCTCTCACATGTAAAATAAAATAGAATAAATGGTCTAAAACTTTTGCAACTTCCAAAAGTTTGCAAAAGTTTGCAGCACCTCTGTCAAAATACTCTAAAACAAAATGTTAATGCTAAAATAATATTCAAATATATATGGGTGGGGCATTTCATTAACTGTCAGAAAAGTGTTCACTTAAATGTGCTTTTTAAAAGAATATTGTTGTGTTTCTGTCAGACAACAGACTCCATTCATGGTTGGTGTATTTCATAAGTATTCATTACGGGACGACACTACGATGCCAAGCGGGCTATTCGCTAGGCTTTGCCACGGATTTCTAGTTATAAATTGTTTAGGTCACTCTAAAAAGTTGTTGATGATGATCCTAGCACGGAAACGCGTCATTACGACACATAGAACGTCAAAATCGGTCTGCACTTGTCTCGGCTTTGCGCCATTACAGAAAGATAGTTTAAGATACACACTTTTGTGTTCGTTGTAAACGTTCACGTTATTGTACAACCTGCTGTAGTCAGGTTTGGTTGTGAATTTGTTATTAAACGAGTTGTACCACAAACAGCAGCCACGGTCGATAAGTTTGAACCTCCATGACAGCCAGACGGGTTTGCACAATGCAACAAACCGATGAGAAATCATCGATTGCACACTGAATACACTCATTCAGCAGCTAGTATACCAAGCGACTGATAGCTGTCAAAAAGCGCCAAAATCTATACTAGAGATTTGAATGTCATATTTAAAAAGTCGGGGCAAAGCCGGCAGAGCCAACACTGGGGAAGGGCTTAGGCGCCTGTGCCCAAATCCAAGTCCCATACGTGCCAGCAGAAACCTTGGCGGAGTGTGAATGTTTGAGTTGTGTGTAATTGTGTCAGATTGCACACACAGATTGTACACAAGACGCCCGCCCGTCAGCAGAGCAGCGAGGCGTGGCGACGTGTAGATGACACAACACATGCACACGTACACACAGAGTGACTGACACACAGAGAGACACACACAGGGCCTTGACTTGATCATGTCTGCCGCCGTGTACGACCAGCACGCTAGTATGTGCTAATAATAATAGTTAGTATAATAATAGTAATAATCGGCGCGTCAGCATGTCGTACATAGACGGACGTAGTCTATCCGAGTACGGTCAGGTTAACCAATGTTTTGGTCACAGTTGTCAAGTACCAGTCTACGACCGAGGCAACAGCAGCAGCACACAGGTAATCACATCACATTATTACTTTATTCACACTATTAATGCATAGGCCTACACAAGGCGATATTTCATTCAGTTTCAGAACGCCAGAGCAAAGAGTAAAAGCAGACAATTTCGACGTCTGCAAAAACCCCCAAAATTAACTGGTTACTGTAGCAACGTCCCTTAGGATACTGCAAAACGTATGTCAATTTAATAATCCTCAGACATATTTCTACATGAGTAGATAGATACTACCAAAGCTTAAAAGCTGGTGAAGATCGGTCTAGTAGTTGTTGAGATATTTAGTGGGATATGCCGATTTTTGCCGTTTCGTCCAAAAAGGTGCAGTTGTTACCCTCGCGATCTCTGGGGTTAAGCTTACTGAACCTATCTTGGTCAAACTTGCACACGATGTAGCTACACTATTGGTATTAAACATTTTTGAATCAGAACTGTCATACTCCTATTCGTTTCGAAACGCCAGCCTGCAAAATAAAGGTCATTTTTGCAAATTTTGCCCAAAATTGGTTGCCGTGGCAACATTCCTTGAGCAATTGGAAAAAGAGGTCCAGATTGATTATCTACAAACAGATAACTATCATTTGGCGAAAAGATGGTGAAACGGTGAAAATTGGTCCAGTGGATCCTGAGATAATTGGTCTCCGAGCGATCATTAAAACAAAAGAAAGAAATTAACCCAAGCAAAATATATAGCCCTTTCGGCAAGTGTGCCGAGCGGGCTGCAAAAACTTGCAAAGTGCAAACAACTTTTGGAAACTTGTCAAAACTTGTTAGCGCTTCTGTAAAATACCTTGCAACAATAACGTTCAATTAATGCTAAAACAATATGATAAACAGTGGGCGGGGCATTTGCATGCTAACTAGCCAGTAGGCTAAACGAGTGACGCAGCGCTGACGTCACAGTGATTGTGACGTCACAACGCCGCTGCCACTGACAGCCCGGTGCCCTACATGTATAGCTCCAGGCATCTCGCCGACATGATTGGCTGAAACAAGATCATACTGATGCTAAAAGTTTGCAAACACACTCTGCTCTAGCCTCATAAACTCTGGAGTTACTGAATTTTGTTTTTTGTCGTTATACGAAGCTTACTTTATTATGTAAGTTTGATTTTTGTGCGCGTTTGTCTCGAAGACGCCTAATTACGTCCCAAATGCACTGCTTAAAACGACATTGATATTGAACACTATAAATTCAACACACATCAACCTATTGTGGTAATTTTTGATAGTGATTTTGCGGACAGAGTAAGCTATCGAACGGTGATTTGCTGGCCGTGTTATGAAAGCGCAAAAAACTGCCACGAAAACGCAAATATATTTTCAACAAAACACGCAAATTTAAAATCAATTAAAACCGCAACTCGTATCTCCAGAAGCGCATCAGCGTCAGTATCAGTCTTAACACAAAGAATAAAAACTCGTATGAAACACTAAAAACACTAATACGCGACTTACAAGTCTTCACAGTACGTCTAAAACACACATTTCCGTTTTTCTTTCGGTAATATTCATGAAATTTATTGTCTTTATATACAACACAACTCTTTCCTTTATTAGTTTCTGTATTCATTTTCACAACTGGCTGGCAGTAACAGGTGTACATATACACCACCTGAGTGTTGATGCTGTGACATACTGTACACATTGGGCTTGCCGGCGTGTCGTGTAAAGTCCAGTTTGCGTTGTTGCGGTTCTCTATAACGATCAATGTTGCGCTTACGTGACAGCTTGTTAGCGCTTTCATAGTGTGAAAAAATTTGCGAATTTGCGCTTTTGTAAATCTGCGGATTTGCTATACCACATCTCCTAACTATGTTTCTGCACTACCTGGGGAAACATTGTCACGTCGCTAGGGGTGATTATTACTGTTTGTTTTGGCGGGGTTTGTTCCGGGCGCCAAGATATCGTTTACCGTGTGGCCGGTGGCCTGTTGTGGCGAATGTGTGATATACACAGGTGTCGTGCTGGCGGCGGCGGCGGCGGCCACGTGTCAGAGTATGTGTGTGTGTCTGGCAGAAATGCAGACACGTGAATTATTGCCACAGTTGACGTGAT
>Ga0209782_1001207_pt1 | contig 13109 bp, 8 predicted proteins | sample WorMetmaBAHAMAS1_FD_187390 | JGI IMG/M metagenome (GOLD analysis project Ga0209782, IMG submission 187390) | Marine gutless worms symbiont microbial communities from Max Planck institute for Marine Microbiology, Germany - Inanidrilus... | ecosystem: Host-associated > Annelida > Digestive system >... | reverse complement strand
CCTGGCCACAGCGCCTCTGAAGTTACGACGATAAGTGCTATACAAATATGTGTATTATTATCATTATTATTACAAATTTTACCCCCAAAAAACAGCAAAAGATTGCAGCTCCTAATTCACATTTCTGTTTGCTCACCATTGATGTTGGTCAGTGTTAAAAACTCACAATATCTGCATTTATACAGTTATTATTTCTCCTGTAATAGTTAAAGAGCCATCACTCGCATCACTAACAACAATGTACACACAGCTACAACTCGGGAATTAAGTACAGAAAGATTAAGAAGCTACAGGAATTGAATAAAATAACAGCAAGTCAAGAAACTATGTAACACTAGCGCACATATAAAGAACACAAAGAAAACTATCTTCTAAAAACATTTCAAATTACAGAAGTGCAAATAACTGAATGCAGTTCACCCTGACTGACGGTGTAGCCAGCATGGAGGTTGGCGTGAATGGACCTGCATAGTCTGACACATCAAAGAGAGACCTGGATATCATCGATGATGGAGTATCTACAACACAATTACATACACAACATTTCAGCTAGTTACAGAATGAATTGGGTACTGGCATAGATAAGCCAATATAATGAGATTTGAATCGGCATCATTTGACACATATCTGATATCAGTGCATAATGACTTACCTTCACTCCTTCAGTGCTCTGACACTGCAGGTTATGTATCCGCAAAAGCAACTAGCGAATAAAAAATAAGTGATAAGGTGATGGCACTGTGATATCTCTGGACACCGTCGGCAGCAAAGTGCAAATGATTTGCATATCGTCCAGCTGGTGTCACCCCATCACTGTTTGTTTCATCAAAAAATTAAAAACCCAGAATGCTTATTTAACCTTTCTGATGCCAGCCTACCAAAGTTGTTCCAGGAAAGAGGCTGTTAAACACCCAAATGGGTGTTGTCATTCTGTTTTGGGGAAATGAAGTCCAACCTCAGGTAAATCCAGAAAAGAAGCTAGCCAAATAACAAAATAGAATACTAGTAATACTGGTAGTAGTGGTAGCTGAGCCAGACAGTATAATAAGCATGGCATAAACAGCAATACAGGCGATGCCAGTGTACTGCAATGTTAAGCAATTTCTAAACATTTACTGCTAAGTGTACAAGAAAGACAACAACAACACAGTTATATTTTGTCCAACTCCTACTTAACAATCTCTTGGTGAGCTTATACCAGACTCGAGAAATAAAGCACTAATTCAATGTCAACTGGTAGTCTCCTACCATTCACTACAAGCCAGCATACTATGTATTTCAGGTATGTTGCATTTTACAGATATACATTTTCAGGCAGCAAGAGAAATGCAAAGAAACAAAAAAACGCATACAGTCAACATGGCGAAGTGACATCTGACGATGTGAAGTGCCAGATGTCTTCACTGCATCATTCAGCATATCAATTGCTATAAATATTTGTCAAGTATCTTCCACATCATTTTTACAGTATTTGAATTTAAGCAAAATTATAAAATTAATTAACTGTAAACCACCTCTACCAACAAGACTATATTGGTACCAGCATTCTACAAAAAAGTGGTTCAGTTTGCACTTGCTATTCACTTTATAATTCGAATACACAACAACTAGCAAAGATACATTTCTTCACATTCATTTGTCGTGAACTTGGTAGACGCAAGTAGCGTGTGTCGTTAGGACTGCGTTCTAACGAGGCTTCCATTTTCACGTACTATGAACTTGAACTACAACGATCGGACTATGCATATACACTCAACAACAAAATAAGCATAGCTAGCATTAGATGTAATTTCGAAATAAAAACAAACAAAATAAAATCGAAAAAAACACCATGCACCGCCGCCGAATTTGGTGAAACTAATTAACAATCGGGCCCGGCGAACCCACTCATCAATGATTCATGAATGAAACCACAGTGAAACTGACGCCCGTAGTAGTAGGTAAGTACTAGGTACTACTTTGGTAGTACCGTAGTAGGTACGTACTGGTAGGTAAGGCACCGTACTGTACATTGAACGGCCTGAACCATCACTTCCAGTTATGACCCTGGTGATTCCTGATGTGATTCTAGTGAAAAAAAATCTCCATGAAACAGCTGTAAAACCTCTGATCATCTTGAATATTTCAATTAAGTCAGCTCTGTTACGTCGCTCTTCCAGTGACCATAGATACAACTTGGCAAGTCGTTGCGAGTATGGTTTTCAAAGTGGTTAAACCCAAATTCAGTATAATTAAGATGTTTTATATGGTAGACTAATTTCGTTCTCATCTTTAATCTGTATCTGTGCCAGACCGTCGCCAAGCCTTGTCAAGGACATTAACTGTTACACTGTGGAACAGATACCAAGGAGACCACAACTGTAGACATGTGTAAAATATTCAGTGAGGTCTGCCACAGGCAACATGCAGAGAAAATTTGGTAAAGTCTAAACCTGTTTCCGGAGATGTGGAGACAAGACACACTCATCGCAGTACTGCTTCTGTATTATATTGCCAGCTGCTGGACATGGAGAAAATAGCTTAAGCATATTTACACCACTGCACACTGGACATATCCTTTTCCACAGCAGTGTACAATGCTTTCAGCCTGTAAATTGTAATCACGAAATACATGCTGTATTTTATACATTTTGTATTGTAATTTTTGTTTTTATTGCTCAGAAAATGAATTTTTGATACATTTAAATCCTGTGATTGAGAGATGTGTGTGGTAATTAGCAATAATTTAGATTTTTGCTATTTTCGAGCTTTGGTTTATACAACATGTGCAAACTGTCGTTTTCTATAAAATTTTTAAATAATTCTGTACAATGTGACTGCATGAAGGATGAACAAAAAGCTACTAAAATCAATCGTATAAAATGAACTTGAACTGTATTAGTGTACTGCAAGTGGTGAAATTAACGATATCATTTGAAGAAAACACCGAATTAGCTCCAGAAAACCTTAGTTTCTTCCTGTTTTTAATTACTGCTACAAAAAGTTTATAATAATTCATACAAAGGTTCAGCATGAACTGAGATCTGAATGTGTATACTATGACTGTCTAGAATTAACTAATCAAAAACCAAAATGACACTTGAGATTTTGGCAAAAACATTACTGCAGCATGTGACAATTTAACAGTCACAATACAATGTTCACAAATCACTGTTATGTGCATCATTCATGTAAATAAACAACATGCAGAATTATGCAGCAAAAATGTTTCAAAGCTATGTTGCAAATAAGCAATTACCAGATCCACGTGTATCCAAAACAAATCAAGTAGCCAAATGCTAAAGAATAATCATAGGCTGTGATTTATACAATAAAATTAAAATGGACAATGGAGTAAGCTAACATGTAGTAAATATTTACATGACTCATGATTACTACAGTCTGTAAAGAAATGTACGGTCGGTTTTTGCCATTTATGCTGCATAATTTACAAGTAAAAGCAATTACAAACCCTCATTAAACTCAAGAAAAATGTAACTGTATAATTAAAACACTGAGAGGCATTTCTGCTATTTTCTAGTGACATAAATTTTTACGAAGCTGGTATATAATTTTTTTACAGTATTTAACAGTGCTGTCCTAGTTTACAAATTAAAGTGATCTGGCAAAAAAATGTCCACACATAATTCATTATATAAACATTACTAATATTCTGGTCCTTCACTTTTGTTGCCAGTTATAGTCCAACTACTGACAATCATTAAAACAACTGTCAGCTATTCTCATACATAAATTTATTTTCACCACACAACAATAATAGCCTGTTATAAATCACATGTTGTTTGCTTCAGTCATAAAATGCAGTATTAAATGCAACAACAAAAACTAATTCATTTGTGCAAATGAGATCAAGCTAAATCAGACAGCATCATATGAATATTTTTGCACTGCTAAATTTTAGTATACTTTTATTCTGAGATACCTCATAAATTAAAATAAAATAATAATCAGTATGTATATTCAAAACTGTGATTACAGTGTATCACGGAAATACCTCGTAGGCTTACACAGCCATCCTAATTTGTCAGTAAAAAAGTGTAGTATTAAAACAGATTATGACAAAGTCAAATATTGTTCACTGCAGTTGAATTTTTCATGTCTTAATAACCCTCAATGTTATCATAAAATTAAAAATCATATACATATTTTAAAAAGTGAGTGAAAAGTGACAAAAAAAACCTGTTAATACTCTACAATACACATGCACAAATAGCAACAATAATGTGGTAAAAGCATTTAAGTTAAGAGCTAAAATTAGTCATACAAAAGGCCAAAAGACTAAATATAACAGCAATAGTGTAACAAGAAACTTATGTGATAGAATCAGTTCAGAAGAAAAAAATGTTTAAATTTTATATCTGTCTTTTTGAAAAATTACTTATAATAAAATATTTAATATACAACAATAAAAATACAGACAAATCATTAGAAAGAAACTATGCACACTAGTGCACATCCACTGATCTGAAGAGAAGCAGTACAACCAGAAAAATGAAATAAAAATCATTCACCAAAATGAAAACAAAAGAAAAGTTGAGAAACACGAATGCAAATGTCCTATTACATCAGTACATGCATCCACGACTGGCATGGTGCATTATGTCCACGCTACAAGTTCTGCCACAATCAGGACTCTGACAAGACTTTTGTCTGGACGTTCAAGTGAGATGTAGCACCTAAAATCAAAATAATAAACAGCTAGACATAATGAATGAAAGAAATAGCCAAACAGTTATTGTTACAGACTAAAAATTACACATCAAATCCACTTGATTATGTCTAGCAGTTCATAATCTTTCTTTTGTGTGCACTCCACCACGGTTTGACATCACCATTGTGCATAAATGACAAATAAGCACAAATTGTCTTCTACGCACTTAGTAGTGTGCAAACTGTTACGATGATAATAACAGTGATAACAATTACTTGAATTATAATAATAGTTAATTAACTTTATTTGCATTTTAGACACCAGTGCATGGGTATTAATGCCATTATATGATATGCTGTCATCGTGTGCTTGTCACATGACGGTATTGTATTGAAATGGCTGCATGGATTGATAAATACTCCAGTTTTTGCATGCAAGTTTTCCTATACTGTGTTTTAGGGACATTAGGGGATCAAAAATAAAGGTACTTCCTTCTGGAACTTTGTCCTTAATCTGCACTTCGAAAATTTGGTCACAGCACGTCCAAGTGCGATATAAACAGGCAACCGGCATTGGCCTGTTATTTACAACACCTGTCAATTATAGTGTGTGTGACCAAGTGCTATCAACATCAATGGATGTGGATGATCGTTGCCTGGTGATCACGCATGGCATCCAGCTATGTGTACAGAGCGATAGTCGACTGGGTTTGAAGTAGCGGCATGTGATTCATTGGCATCAATTTTGAACTTGCAATTACACTGAAACACAGCAATGTACTGCATGGCAACATGGCTGATTCTGTTCTTCGTTCTGATCATCAAAGCATCCTAGAAATCTGTGTTACATCAGCACGTTCAACAAACGGAATTCACCGACTTATCGCACATCACAAAGTGCTTGCATCGTGCATGCATCGAGTACTTGAAATAACTTCTACATACAGATTTTACTGGTGGCCAACTTGCACAATTCAGTCTACTGGCACTCACTGCAGTAATCTCACCAGACATTGGAGTTTCCTGAGTGAAGTTGCATCTCTGTACTGGGCTGGATAACTGACTCATGATGTGACAGCTGGCGATGAAGATGCAGTTGGCATGGTAACTGAATCGCCGGGCTCACTGCTACCAGGAACTACCTGTGCCGGTGATGAAGACTCAGTTCTGAATGGAGGAACACGAGTGACAGACGGTCGGTCGGTATCGGAGTCTCTGTTAACGAGCCAGACATTGATTGGGTCGGTGCAGCTTACCAGTGTGATCTGAAACTGCTGCTTTGCTGTAGTCTGTCATCCAACACAAATCATCATGCTGCTGCTAACACTGCAGATCCACGAAACTAGAACAAGCAGTCATTAAAGGTCAATAAAAATACTACCAGTCAGTATGGCAGAAAACAAAGCCACATGTTTATGCATTAATAAAGCATACAGAGGGTTAAGGTTATTCAAGGTCATCAATTATTCGAGAAAGCCCTGAAGGAGCTAAAGAAAAAAGACACCAAGAGTTGATGGCATACCAGCTAAATTACTAAAGGGATTAGGCAATAAGGGCAAAACGGAACTGTTTCAGATATGTAATATTTCAATGGTGTATCTCAATAATGAATGGACACAAGAGTTTTATAGCTGTATACCATACAAGAAAAAACTGAAAATAACTCCAAACACATATAAATAATATCCAATTTATCCACACAAATTGCACCAGTGAAGAAGGAAATAATAGACAGCATACCTCATCCCAGTGTGCAACTTATGATGAGTACTTGCTGATCTTTATCGCTGAGCAAAATTTGGTGGGAATTTAGGCTGCTATGCTTGTCATGTTCGATTACTAATTTGGAATATGCATGACGCACCATAGGGCCATTATGTGAAAACATGATGTCATCCAAAAAAACTGGAAGCACATAGCATATTGCAAAAAAGAACCTACAGAGTAGGACTGACCTGCCACGGCCATAGGCAACATGCACCAAAAATTTGGTGAAGTTTAGATTTGCGCGTTTCCAGTTAAGTGACTGGTCACGTACACAAACAAGCAGACAGTCAAACAGACATACACGTACTCATCACTCATCTCACACCCCTCACTGGCGTGAAGTAACAAATCTGAAACTACTAACACCCACTATGTGGTTTGAATAAAAACTGGTCTCTAGTAAAACAAGAAGCATTTGAAAAATGTTGGGCGCATTCACCACTGCGAGCCGCTGCACGCCCTAATTTTACATTGCCATTCACCACGTGTTGCTACTGTCACACGCCGCCACTGTCGCACGCCGCCTGCGCATCGATGTCCGCAACGACGACGACAACAACGACAACGCGTGACAGAGGGGACCGCTATGGCCCCATGGAATGGGCCCAACAAGTGAAATGAGTACCGAAGTGTTGGGAGGAGGCAGCTCTAAGTGAGTGCCAGTCGGTGCTTGTATCGTAAACAGTGTGTCTCCACTGAAACTTTGGGACAGGTCTTTGCCAGTCACAAATGCGCACCTGACACACAATCAGAGTCATCAATCACCGCTGTGAACAAACATTACAGACTGCTGATACCTGCGTGCATCAATGTGTCACTGTGTGCTACCGATGTTGTTAAGAACTGCTACAGCTGATGCAGATAAAAGGTCCATAAAAAGACCTACAAACACTAAGCTGGATGTTGGTGTAGCGAAAAAGGCAACTTATTATTTAAAGCTGGTAAAAATTTTAAAAAGCAATCAATTAATCTAAATCTTTGACTGCCACTCAATCAAATGAAAACTGATTAATGGTAGAGATTCCAAATCACTAGGACAGTCTTTGTAAGGTACATGTTTTGTGCTGAAGGTTGCTTGACAACAGTCACAATATGAGTTTTACAATCCATGTTCAATTATAATAAAAACGTGTCCAATTAATATTCAGACAACAATCTGCTACTGTCATTGTGTGTAGTACAGCTAGAAACAAATGATTTATCAAAACAAAATTAGAAAGCAATAAGATGTACAGACACAAAAATTTTAATCCAAAACTATCAATAACTAATTCTTTACAATTAATAAATCATTATCAAGTGCATCAGTCACGGAATGCATGTCGCCGCATGGCATCGCCGGACCCCAGACTCAAAGTTCACCAAATTCGGGGAAGAAATGTCCATTGGCCAGACCCCTAACCACTCAAAATTTTGTGGTAATCCAACAAGAAATGTCCGAGATATCCGCAATCAAAAATTTGTGCTTCCCGAAAAAGTGGGCCAAAATTCACCAAAATTGCTTAAGACCTGCTACCCCCTTAAGCTCCACATCATGCCAAATTTCATCAAGATTGGTGAAACCACCTTGAAGAAAAGTGTTACCAAATTTTTTTACATCCTTCAATATTTTGGCTCCCTGGGGGACCCCCTAGGCCAAAGGTCACCGGTCTGGGTAGTGACCTTTGGCAAAACCAACCCCCCTCTAGCTACTTGCAAAATTTCGTCCTGTTCCAATGACCCCTGTCCGAGATATCTGCTGCCAAACTTCGTCGATTTGTTGCCGGCGTGACCCACAAAAAACATACAGTAAACGATATGTCTCCGCATTACATGTGGTGACAAAAAGTGCAATCCTGCTATTTACTACAGCATATTGTTGCTTTGTCTTAACAATTCTTCTGAGGGTACACTTATTCCCAGTGACAAATGGCATCAAGGTGCCTTGGCCACAAATCACATTTACTTAATAAATGTGTCACATGTATATCACACTTGTCCAGTCTAAGGCACCCACTAAAGTTACAAAGTATTACTTGTCATTAGCGACATCCCTTGTAACTAGTTGAAGGTAGTGGTCGACGATGATTCGGTCCTGGTCAATTCGGCGTTCTTCGTTCTCCAGCTGAGCGACCTCCTTCTTCAGAATGTTTACACGTTCAGCGATTTCATTCATATCAAGTGACTCTTCACCACCACTAGACACACAACAAAATGTTACACTGCAGCGGCCATGTCACATCACACAGAATTGCTCATAAATGGGCGGCCGCTGTAGTTGGTTGCGCGGTACTGGAAACAATGGTGACAGCATAGCATTATTACAGGTGAACTGCACAGCTGCATAAGTAGCACTTCATACATTGTCATCACTACTGCAGCGCTGTTTTCTGGCCGATGATGGGTTACACCACCAGGCTGACTGATCTTCGCTATAGCAAAGGTAACAGTAGCCAGTGTACCAGTAATCACACTGCTGTAAAAAAGGTCCCTTCTTGTGGTCATTCATGTGCTCACTGAATGCTCATAATTCCACGTTGGCAAACCACAAATACAGACACGTAAATCAGGGAAGCAACAGTCAACATATTATGTGTCAACAATATGTGTAATAGACAAATATGAAAACTGGAATTATAAGCAAAAATACAACAATGCAAAGTGCATACATATACATACAGTTTGGCAAACGTGATACTGCTAGTGTGCATAAACTTATTTTTCTAGTGTTGGGTAAAAAATATGACTAAAACTACATAGGAAGAAAACAATATGCAAGGTCTTTGAAAAAATTAAATAGCTCACTTCCACTTCCCATTACTGTTGAATCCTTCCCTCATACCGTTTTCCAGATATAACAAGACTGGTGAAAATAGCATTCTTCATATGTCACCTACATTTGGCACCCCTAGAGGGTGTTGCCTTAAGAAATTTTATCAAGATCTTTGGAGTGAGAAAACAAGTCTCTAGGCTAATATGCAGCCATTAAGATACAATATATACAAGCACCTGGTAAACAGACACGTGGATGGATGAACCAAATAAATTGCTCTCTATATATTGGTAGCTCTGATAATAATACGAGAAAGGTAAAATTGAACTAACAGCCATTTAATGCTGTTCTTGGTCTTTTTCTCAATAAGTCCGATTCCCTCCAGCACATTTGTGATGTCATATATTCGTCGTTTCTGCTTGACTTCAAGTATCTCAGTTGCCTGCAAACATTGTATTATCATCATGTAGTGATTACTAGGTACTTCACCAATGCTACTGTTAGAGAGACAACTAGATGCCCTACAGTTTCATTCACATTCAAGTGAGATGGCTCCATTCTGAAATAATAGATAGCATACTTCATCACCAGTGTGCGACTTACGATGAATACTTGCTGGTCTTTATCACTGAGTAAAATTTTGGCTGCTATGCTTGATATGTTCTACCACTAATAGCCATTATGTGAAAATATGATGTGATCCAAACAAAGTGATAGCACATAACATATTGTATAACCACCAGAGTAGGACTGAGCCAGGCCATAATCAACATGCACCAATACATCAATGCATGCACATGTAAATCGACACTGGTGGAGTTGCGTTCAGCAAAATGGCCCAAATACAGCATGTTCATCGCACTTCACATACCATAGCAATTAGATAGCAGATTGTGATACTTCACTGCATGCATGAACAATTAACTCAATGTGCATGAACTGCCGCTATATCAGTGAGCGCCTTTGTTCTCACGTTCATAATAGAGCCCATCAGTAAATAAAGAATATTTATCCCAGATCCAGCTTTACTCGATATTTGGTGAACTTCCGTGTTGAGCAATACGGTTCTAATCATAATAGTTTGCGTGAAAGTTGCAAATTCTACATTTTTAGTCACAAATAAAAGGACAAAGTGGGCTGAGTTATCAAGGAATTATTTATGCAATTGTTTTGTAAGGTAATTTTAGATTGTTGAAGACTAACCGTAACATGATGCATCAAATGTTGCATTGACACCTGTACTAAGCTTACCGTCTTTCACCGGAAACAGAAATAACATAGAGATATTCTTATATAACTGACGCGCCCTATGGCAAGGGACAATACCTGCGATATATCAATCCACCCATACGTCAAACAGTGCATCCAAACTTATTTTTTGATACTTCTACAATTTCAGTTAGATATTCTTTGTGGTTGTATTTGCTGACAAGAGTAGAAGATGGATGTCGGTAGCAGATGAAGTGGTCAGTATTAGAACTTACCATAATAAGATCCAGGATTCCATCTTTCGAATTCTGAAGCAAAGAAACAAATTTCGTTGTAAGTAATCCCAAACTTCTTTCCATCCGAAAGCTACTGTCATCGGTATATTCAACAGACGACATCCTAATCTTAATACATCAAACACTATTTAGCTGACTAGTAACAGTATCATACTTAGGACAAAATTTATATAAAAAAAAATTTGGTACCAATAAAAGCAGAATTTTGAATTTTCATAGAATAAGCGTGTAAAAATCTCCATTTGTAGGTGCAGCAGGTACAAGAATCAGTAGTCAAAAATAGGCCATAATTGTCTAAAGTCATGACTTCGCCATCAGTCAGTTGCCTGTTGCAGTCCATCTGTGAAAGGTACACCATCAAGCTGCTGCTGTATGTTCAGGCCAAAACTGACAGCTCTGTCACAATTTACACACTCTGGTCTCCAGCTGTTACACCCGAATGCCGTGCATGTAACTTACCATCACTGCTAACAAATGGATTGTGCTGGCACAACCATTCCACCACCTTCAGCTTCAGCAGGTCTGGTAGTCACGATGTACTCTCAATATTCCACAGTCTGTGAGGCAGCGACTGCTGAATTTCATTTTCATGATGGACTTTAGAGCCAAATAAAGAGTGGCCATTTCATTGATATTATGCACCCAAACACTGCACACAAGTGCAGTAAGGCTACAACCATGAGTTAGAGCAGACTCAGCGCCTTCGTTAGTCGGTTCAATCACCACATCTGTCGACAAACCGGCCCAGAAACAACTTGTCCTCCTATTGGTATGCCCATGACTGACAAAACTGATCATACAGCCAAGGACAGCTTTTGCTTAATGCGCTATACAAATTGACAATCATCAGCATGATCATCATGGATGGGTAGACGGCAATTTGAAATTGCCGTCTACCCATCCATGATGATTATGCTGACGAATAGTTTTGGTCGCACCAATCAGTAAAGTTTGATTTTACCGCCAATCTGACTGGTGTCAGAAACCTATCTAAGGATATTATAAAGTAATATTGTTTTCGTAAGTTCCTTTGATAATACTGATACGGACATAGAGGTGTTTGACACCTGTGTCCGTGTTTTCCTGTTGAGATAGTATATTATATGGCTCGCCATGCAAAAAGCGTTTGTCATGCGTAAATCCCCTATTATCGCTCACCAATAAGTGAACAAAATGCTAAATGAAATGTTATTACTACGCTGCACCTGAGAATGGCGATTTTTACATATGAACTCTTAGATGTATATACTACCAAACCGTTACAAAATCGCTTTTATATAAATTTTGTCTAGTATAGGATCCACGAATATTCAACACAAGCACCAACATAGAATATCTAAATCGAACACCCCTTATTTTGGTTGTGTGTCTATCCTACTGAAATTCGTGTCTGAAAATACTGGCGGGTCAGATGCCACACGTGGTAATGCCCATCAAGATTTAGACGGCAATGCCGAAGCGCAAGAATGTCTTTGGAGTGCCGAATCCTGTCAATGATTTGTTGTTTGATGTGGACAGTAAACAATTTGCATACAGTAAAAATGAACTTCGTTGTTTGAACCATATGCTACTACTGCATAGTTGTAGTAGCCAGTTGACATTACACCCTCGAGGCCATTCTTATGATGTAGGCTCGAGTGGTATATGAACTTACTAAACGTTCGTTTTTTTGCGGTCTCTGTATAAACAGAAAGCAGTGATATTGTAGTTTTTAGAGTTAATTGTTATTCTTTGTTTGTTCGAGAATTTTTTTTATTCATTGTTGTTCTGACTGTATGTGACTACTGTGTATGACACTTAACAATAAAAACATTCTTCTTCTTCTTCTACTTAAGTTAAGTATGGATCGTGCAACCCGACATTAGACGATTTGACCAGACGGACTTTAGATAGCCCACTGTATATTAACTGGCTGGATCATGCAGTAGAAACACACTTGAGGCCCGTTTTGGTCGCATACCAGAACCTAACAGGGCGTGGCTGTTAGTTGTATATTTTTTTACGCTAGGCCAATCAGCTTTCGGTATATCTGTCACGTGACTACCGTATTTACATACCAAACACCTACCAGACACGCCCTGTTAGTTGCTGAAAAACGGGCCTTTGTTATCTTTTGGGTTGAATGTTTTTGTCATGACTTTTTATCGATTGTCGACGCAGACGGTTTCTACAGACGATTTCGTAGAATTTAAAGATTCATTTGTTGGGTCCAGTAGCAGCTTTTGTAGTGTGACATGCGACGGAGGTAGTGTTTCGCTTGGTACGACTAATTACCACATCGGACCCCATCGGGCTAAAATGGGACCACGTCGGCCCACATCGGACCCTATCGGACCACATCGGTCTAAAACAGCACCACATCGGACGTATAGGCCCAAATGCAGACAGACGGCGGGCAAGAAACTAAACCAGCGCAAACGTCCACGAGCGGAGAG
>Ga0209782_1001206_pt1 | contig 13120 bp, 6 predicted proteins | sample WorMetmaBAHAMAS1_FD_187390 | JGI IMG/M metagenome (GOLD analysis project Ga0209782, IMG submission 187390) | Marine gutless worms symbiont microbial communities from Max Planck institute for Marine Microbiology, Germany - Inanidrilus... | ecosystem: Host-associated > Annelida > Digestive system >... | reverse complement strand
TAAATGAAACTGTAACACTGGGCAGCTGTAAGTGCTATACGCCTTGCTGTACCACCTAAATGCATTACATGTTTGCTGTGTGCACTGTTTTTGCATTTGGAAATAAATTTGATTGATTGATTGATTACAAAATACCAGAACAAAGTTGCGCTGTTTTGTCTGACTGGTCGCAGCCAGAGCGAACTGGGTCGCCTCACGGCGCATTCACTGCCGCTGAGTGTAGATGAATCCAGAAACCTAAGCAGTCATATCGACTGGCGTACCCTTACCCGCAGGATTCTCGTTATAAATATCTAGGGACACGCAAGTTGGAAAACTGTCCGGACTGGAGTTAAACCGTGGTCGGGGGCGGGTGCGTGTCAGGGAAACCGTTACGCCGGACTTCAGTTGTCGGCGGACGACGCGTCGACGGTGCAGTGCTACTGCGGACTGACGGTCGGACGTCACGGCGTCAGTCGCCGCTGCACGGTCCGCTGTCCTCAGTCCGACGTCGACACTCAGCTCTGCGGCAACCTCCTCGACAACACCGTCATCTACGTCTACAGAGGTCCCTCCTCGATGCTGAGCGAAATAAACATAAATGGATTTGTATAGCGCTTTATCACGATTCGTCTCTGTACGGCACACGGATGTATCAGTCACACGGCTTTACCTGCCACCCACGCGCTTTTTCACAAGTAGAATAAGCCATGCCCGCCTTTACTCTTCAGCCTGAGAGCTTCGTCGCCCTTTAAAAAGGTAAAGAGCATCATACCTCATGAGGATCGAGTATTGGTGAGGTGCTCATCTTCCTTACTTAGGCCTTGAACCCGTAAGCGGATAAACCACTCGTCTACACAGGTCCTGAGGTCCTGAGGTCCTGGTCCTGCCCTCTTCTCCATGTTGGCTACAGTAAAGTCGACGTAGATCTGTATAGCGCTTTATCACGATGCATCTCTGTATGGCATACGGGTTTATCAGTCACACGGCTTTACCTGCCACCTATGAGTTTATCCACAAGTGGAATGAGCTATGCCTGTTTTTACATAGCTTCACTGCCCTTCAAAAATGTAAAGAGTATCATACCAGTAGAGTTAGAGGACCGGTTTCAGACCATAAGTAGAAATGTGGTGGTCTACTTCCTACTTCTACTTCCGGTTTGAAACCCGTCCTCTAACTCTACTCATACCCCACGAGGAGTGTTGGTGGGATGTTCATATCCCTTACTTAGGCCTTGAGACAGTATAGGTGAATAAACCACTTAAGTCTGTGACGCATATGACCAGTGCGACGCCAGACCTACGATTATCTTCCCAGCTGCAGAACATCGCTGCCCTACGACTAGTACCAATTATAGGCTACTGCATGCTTGGTGACAACTTTCCCGAGGTCGCTACCTAGCAGTGGAACAGCCATGGGTTGAACTGCCATCTGTCTAGTTATTTATTTCGCTTTAGGATCAGAAAATAGACAAATACAAGTGTATAGCCTAAAACATAGAAAACACGTCAGTAAGCAGAAACAGCAAGGTTAGAATAGCACCCCAACAGCTAACACTTAGTCCTATATGTACTCTAGAAAAGGTGGTGAAAACAAGCATATTAACCCATCACATAAAGTAAAATAAAATGCAATGGTCACATGGTAGTGTTATGAGTTGAGTTGAGCAAGGTTTAGCGTGTTACAGGAATAGTTGTGAAGTCCACATAACTTCATATAATTAGTCATTAATATGTACCAGTTGCTATGAAGGTATTTGGCTTTGTTCCGACAACTTGCGGTAGATCATGGCACCTGTGAGTGACAGTTATATCTGCAGTGTCATTGAGGCATAAGCAAGGACGGTGGTGGGACCTGTGAGTTTGGCGTGATGCTTCCAGTTTGGAGATGGTTGATTGCTGATAATGTCCATCACAGCAACACTCTTCACTTCATCACTACCAATCTCCTCATCAGTGTCAGCTTCTGTTACGCCACCGGCGACATATATGCGTTGATTCTCAAGTGCAAGGCCGAAGCAGAAAACGTCAGTAGCAAACTGGTCGCGTTGTTGGAAAGTCTGCTGCTCGATGTCGAAGATCAGACACGTGCGTGGATTGATCAGTATGACAGACTTGTCCCACATCACGGCTCTTATCAGAGGTTCAGGTCGAGGCATGCGTACAGTGAGTTCTGTGCAGAGTTTTGTAGCCGTGTCAAACACTTGGACTCGGTCATGAGGCTCCGAGTCTTTTTTTTCAGTGCCACCAAACACATAAATTGACGTCTTGTAGACGACACAGTCTGCAGTGCTTGTTGCCTGCATTAGTTGCCCGACTTTTTTCCACTTGTTGGTCACTGTGTTGTACTGCTCAATGCTGTTCGTTGCCACGTCTACTTCTTTACAAAATCCGCCGAGTACGTACATTGATGTGTTGTTGACGAATATCGCACAATGTCCACAACGACTTTCATTCATGTCTGCACATTTCGTCCAACCAAATGTCGACTCCCATTTCCACGCTTCATTCATCTTGGAACCAATTCCAGTAATGTACAACTCCTTGCCAGATACACAAGCTGCTAATCCAACGTTCTGGCTTTGAATACTGGTAGGTATTGCAGGCGTCATGCCTTGAAAATGGTCTTGCCCCTTCACACTAATACAAAGTATATCAATTATGTCGGTTTCGTCATTGCCTCCGACAATGACAAGGCATTGTTCAACTCCAGCTGACGGCCTGTGAAACGTGTTCAGTCCATGAAACTGTACTCCAGTGAGTAGATAAGAGATGACTTTGGATAGAAACTCAAAACACTGACGATCTCTCATCAGAATGGTGTCGGTAATTAGCTTGGACTTGACATATTCGACTGGTACGGAGGACCATCTGACGAGGGTCAAGAGGTGATAAGGTTGGACCGAGTGTCCACCCCGAGTCTGTGAGTTCAACCATTTCATCAACGTCTCACACACATCCACTTCGCTCTCCACAACGAGCTCGTCGTCCTCCAGCAGCTCTCTCATCATCGCCTCCGACAAACTGCTCAGCTCTGCCGAACGACCAATCGTATCAAACTCCTTCAGACACTGACGCTTGCAGGCCAAAGCCAACCTTGCGAGATTCATCTGCTCAGCGAGCTTCCAGTATCGAGGGCATGTAGCGGTGGAAACTCGGTCTGTCAAGTAATCCACACAAAACATCGTAAGTTCGGTCAACTTCAAGAGGTCAGCCGCTCTCAAAATGTTCTCAACGGTCTCCTCGTTCAGCTCCGTCTCTCCTGTGTATATGAACTGAAGCACTTTGTGAAAATCCACACCACTGACATCGTTCAATACAATCTGCTTATCGCCTTCTGCTGCTTCAGCTGCTGCTGCTGCTGCCGATGATGATGATGATGGAAACAACTTCTGCTCGAAGTAAGGAGATTTCAGCGCCAGTACCAGCTTGTGACAGTAGAAAATGTTCCCGCCGACTTTGAGCTGCACGTCGGAATGTTTGTGAGTGGTGTCTGACAGTAGTCCAGACACTCCCGCCAACAGCTGCTCGCTGTGTGTTGCCGACTTTACCTTTCGTGACATTTGCTGTATAGAACATAATTTACATCGTGATAGAGAAGCACGCGTTGTATTTACAGCGAAGACAAAGCAACATTAAATTTGCATGTTCAGTCGTTTTGTTTTTGCCGCGCGACGCTATGCTAGCGCGATATATGCTGTCGTCGTGTGTCTGTTTGTTTAACATAAGTCGGTGTCCTATCGAAGACGGCCAAACACAGAGTCACGCAAATAGCGTCAGACGACAACCAATGGACTCTAGTCTTAAGTCTTCTGATAGCAAAGATCTCGGTAAAATTCGAACAGGGTTACCACCAAGTCACCAACGGGGGCGACAAATACAGGTGGCAACTTTCAAATAACTCATAAGCGAAGCAAAACCGTGTACTGATTAATACGCCTTGCCTAGAGTGCCGCCCCCGAGCGAACTGAGATAAACAAACCCGAATGCTTATCGACGCCTGCTGTACACAGTTGAGCTGCGCTAACTCCGGAGTTACTGCATGCACGGAAGGCCACCAAATTTATATGAGCTGTAGCAGGATCATCGGCATTCAAATTGTCGAACGCGTTTTTGAATTCCAATGCAACGAATGAAGACGAATAGGCCGATTTTCGCCCAGTACATATACAAAAGTACACAAATAAGCCGAAGTTTACCAAATATTTACTCAATATAGCTACATCATCCCCGCTGTTAATGCGTGCATTTATAATGTGATATTCGAAATCACTGTAGAACGCCATCACAAAGAATGAAGGTGGTATCAATCAATGTTCATTATTTCCCCCCCGATATTAATTGGTTACCATAGCAACGTCCCTTGAGCGATCTCAAAATAAATGTCAGATTAATCATTCCCACCCACGTATCTACAGAACCTGAAAATTTGCTGAAGATCAGTCCAGTAGATTGTGAGATGATTGGCCGGATATGCCGATTTTTGCATTTTACACAGATACAGAAATGAGCAGACGGAAAGCGGGAGTTTCCGACAAAATCTCACTAAATTTCAACACGATGTAAGCCAATTTAATGTCCTTCTAACCTGTTTATCGGCGTTTCGTTATTAAAATTCGTTTCAGAATGGCAGTGCGACGATTGCCAAAATGTATGTATGTTTGTATGTATGTATGTATGTATGTATGCCAAAAATGCCGATTTTGCCTCTAAAATAGGTTGTCACGGCAACGTCACTTGAGCTATTGCAAAAAGAATGCGGGATTTATCAAGCCCTTCCATAGATCTACATGTACCAGTCGTGAAAATTTGGTGAAGATCGGTTTAGTAGATTCTGAGATTACGTTGCTCATACATGTGTAGGTCGACCATCAAAAATATAAAAAGCTAAAAGACAAACAAACATCGGTAAAACATATAGTCCGCCAGGCAGGCATCCCGGGCGGGCTAAATTAGTGATAATATCTCGGAAACGGTGCACTATCGAGACATAGATGGAATGGAAGACTGACAGTGAATCATGTATGGCGTAAGTTGAAGGTACTTTTGCCGTTTGAAATCTTTGCAAAGCGTGAAGGTAGGTTGACTGGGCGTGAGGCAGCGTCGCGCGGTCCATCGGCGCTAGTTGATTATACTTGTTAACACATGCCTATTGCTATCGACTACTGCACATTTGCAGCAGCTGTTAGCCACCAGAGCAAATCGCTGTCGGAAAAACAGAGCTTATGACAGTATAATTTCCCGCTATCAATGGGCCGAAAGTGATAGCAACGGTGCAGCCGTTAAAACTGTCAGTAGGCAGACTTGCTAGTTAGTGAGGTGATAATCTGTTAGCTAAACACAATTCGATGTAATATGTTAGTACTACGTATCGCATAAAAGATGATGATGCACTTATTACAGTAGATAGCCGATGTTACCTTAATTTGCAATTCAGCAACCTGTCGTCAATTTTACCTCCATTCACTAAGCGACTGATGACGCCGAAATATTTGCTGACGTTCTGTATAGACTAGACGGAAAGTTAAACTAGAAATGCGTGGCTAGCCTAGGGTATAGCGCACCCGGCGTAGCAGTGTCACCTCCTAGCGAATAGTAGCGAAACAGCATGCAGTAATCATATAGCTAATATCTTGCACCAGTGACGATTACAAACCGTTCCACACATGCAGACCAGCAACTCCGCAAAGCTTCTATCGCCAAAACTGTCGTGCGTTTTTATCTTTAGTCTCGAACTGCCGACTATCAGATGATTTTAGCCGAAAGACTTGTTTGATGACCGAATCTGTGGAATTCGACTCGGATACGAGTTTGTACAAAAATACTTCAAGATCGATTTGCAAATGGGAAGTAGCCGAAAAACAGTCCATCGATCCGCTATTCGAGCATGGGTTTCTGGACCGATCTTCATCATATTTGCACACAATGTAGCTATAATATTGCCATTGAATATTTTAAAATTGAAACTGCAATAATCCAATCCGTTTCGCAACGCCAGCGTGTAGAATGAAGGTCATTTAGCAAAGTTCGCCCAAAATTGGTTGCCATGGCAACGTCCCTTGAGAAATGGGGGAAAAGGTCCAGATCGATAATCTACGACAAAATATTTACCATTTGGTGACAAAATCGTGAAAATCGGTCCAGTAGATCCTGAGATACCTTTGCTCCGAGAAATCGTCGAAAAATATAAAAAGAAAGAAATTAACGCAAGCAAAATATATAGCCCGGTCGGCAAGTTTGCCGAGCGGGCTAAATGAATGCTGGCAATTAACGTATCAGTTTCTAACGTTATGATAGCCCAGCCTTGTTCCTGTTTTTAAATTTTCTGTGCGTTTATTTTGCGTTACAGACTTACAGTATATTTGTGTTCCTTATGAATGACTGCTTATTTTGTGTTCGATTTCGAGTTTCCTCAGCACTATCCAGTTAAGAGATTGGCTGGGAAGAGCGTCTCCAATGTGACCTATTTTGTGTCAAGTGGGACGTCAAACCTTAATCGATCAAACACAACCTTGTGCTGTGTCACCGTCCGTAGCGTCATCCTCCACGCTTTCCTGGCATTCATTCGGCCCATGTCTCAACAAATCGCTGACGCAACTTACCCACGTCCTGGATTGATACTAGAACTAGAATACACGATCGCTGCTGAATCGAAATCCAGGTACGGTAATCCAGTGGATTTAGGTCAGGACTGGCCACATGTCAGGAGTAGTCAGGACTGATGAACATAGGAAACACGTCTCTGTATTACTTCCTGTTAATCGGTTCCGTTCTGCCGTTCGTACTTTAGTAGAACGCGACTTATCGCCTTTGTTTTACCGACTTTTTCAAGCTCAATGCCAATGCCTCGAGACGCGAGAACAGAGATCGGGAAACTTGCTGTAAACGTATACGTGTGTGTCACATATTTGCGAATTGTTAAAAAATTTCTTAGTTTCGGCAAACCTACCAGATTTTTTCATGGGTGGGGGGTTCGAAACTAAACTTTTACGGCAATGTCACGCCAATCGTGTCAATAATTTCACGTCTTGAAAAGTATTTTCAGAAACGCGCCAGTGTAGATACCAGTCAGCGTTGTCGGATCGTTAAATCGTGTTCGCCAGATGGCGTAAACAGCACAAGAACGGGCGACTCGCGTCGGGACGCGTCGCGTCATTTCTAGTGTCAACCTAGCTAAACGAAGACGAGGTTGGGTACATTTGGCATTCGTGATTTCAGTGATTACAGTTAGTGCTTTCGATTTCGTATACATCATGTCGCATCACAGTGCGAGATTACGTCATGTCGCATTTATACTGGCCATGGGAATTCGTGAAATCTGCAGGAGCATTTTGAGCAATCGATGATCACTTTTTCCATTTAGTCTAAAGCCACCAGAATGTCAGTTAGAAGACATATCGGAGAAAGTGGTTTGAGTGAGAAATTAACAATCTGTATACGTAAATCTGACGGTCTCTTGCTGTCGCTGAAGCTAGAGTTGGCGATGATAATTGGAGAGCTAATTATCTCACTAGCGAATATCGATCTGAACGTGAAGGTGTATAGCCTAGCTGTTTGCTTGATTCATTGGTGGTAGTAGTTAGCTCGGTAACGCATCACCATGCCGCGTTAAGGCCGCATTCCACGACACCGACACCGACATCCTCGCTGACATCCTCGCGAGGATCGTCGCGATGATGTCGGCGTGTCGGGCGACTTGTCCGTTCAGCTTGCCACAGGAATAACTTCAGGTAATCGCGCGTGTCGGACGTAAGGATGTAAGCGTGTCGGGCGAGTAGGTGTCGGTGTCGATATCGGTGTCGTGGAATGCGGCCTTTAACAAGCACCACATAAATTTCCTTTAATTACATCGCCTCCGACAAGGGTGCTAATTATCGCGATCGGAGTGTCTGTCTGTCTGTCTGTCTGTCTGTCTGATTTTTGCTCTGATATCTAAAAGACTACGTGAATGTTCAAACTTTAGGAACTTTTCTGTACGTGTTACCTATGGCCGTAGCTCTGCTATCCTCTGACGACAACACAATATATTGTGTACTTCCGGTTTTGTGGATGACACATGCATATGTAACTGCATTGACTGCATATGGCTCAGTAGGCCATATACAGATCAATATAATAGCTAATCATAAATTTCCAACGTACTCGCTGTGGCAACACTGGGAGGGCAAAGTTGCTATTCACGATTGCTTTGTTTCGTAATGGTCTATCAGTCACGATAGTCTGTGGTAACTAACTTTCGTCGACGACATCGCTGCTTATGACAAGTTACAATAAAAGTGCGAGTTTTCTGGTAATTTTTAACAAAAAAAAAACCTGACGAGCCTAAGACGAGGATATGGGTAGATGACATCTCGTAGTAAACAGGCGGCAAACTCGTAGATGGTCACATTCGTGTCGCACTTGTAGCCGCAGCTTAAGGCATCACCTGTAAGTTGTTGATGTGCACAGTGCACACGGAAGGATCTCACATCATGGTTTCATGGCTCCCTGCGGCCGGCGCGTTTCCAATACCTCATCATTACCGAGCTGGCTGCCGTGTCGAAAAACGACTTTGGAGTTTTATGATAATGGCGAACCATTAGCAATTCGCTTGCGTTTATTGCGCGACGCGTGATCCGTGGGACTACTTCTTAGTCTTCACGGACTTACAGTAAGCGTATGCAGAAAATATTTGTATGTGTGTGTGCGTGCGTGCGTGCGTGCAGTTCCGTGTGATAGACGCGGAGAACCATGCATACATTTTAGTACGTGCACTATCTGCATCCTGTCTAATTATCGGCAAACCTGGCACTGGGACTATCACGGTACACCAGTGCACGCGTGTATATGCACATTCTTGCTAACTGAACATTCTGATGTCATCAGTATCTCCCAGCTGTTAAGGTTGATTCCAGGGGCGTAGCGACGGGTGGTATTTCAGTATATATACCCCCCAAAATCAGTCTACCTTACCAATTTTTACTAGCTGTTTTGTTCACATGTGGGACATTAACATGTTTTATTTTGAAATTGGAATGACTAGTTAAAATTTATATCCACCAAATGAAATTCCTGGCTACGCCCCTGGTTGATTCACACTGGATGCGGTACCCACGGCGCCGCAAAGCAACGAAACGCACACAGCAAAGCATCAGTGTAACTGCGTCGACGTGCGGTGCCGTGCGGTGACGCAGGGTGACGAATGATACCGCATTGCAACGCAACGCGTCCGGTGTGAACACAGTCAAATTATCATGACAGCGATTACGACGACGCACGTCGTAGTCAATTTCCTATTTTCCTGCCATTGGTCTGAAGCAGATAAGCATGAAAATTTCTGATCTGCGAAAATGAATGTTTGCGAATCAGTCTGAAATTTCAATTAGAGAGATTTGAAGAGGTATATTTCAACCACGATACCTTGACTTAGAATTGTACCTGATTACTCTGTCGTGCGCTCTACCTGCAGCTGATCGATGACCACTAGTGTGGGTAAACCGTCCACGACAGGTCAGCCTACCAGAACAACCTGAACCAGGCCAACTCATCCTTTCATCTTTTCGGGATCGATAAATAAGTAGTTAGTTGGAATCGGATGTCTGCTACCGTGTACGGGTGGCGCCGTCTGGTGAAAGCTACGGAGGTAACTGCAGGCCTGGCGGAAAGTAATGGCAGCCTACCTCCGGGCCGATGGCTTAAAGCCATCTGTGGGCTAACTGCCTGTACACCGGGATTAGCTCCGGGTCCAAGCTCTCAGTAACGAGTATGGGAGAACTTTACCTTTATCTTTTACTCTGGAATGGAGTATTGTGATGAGCGTGTCTGTCTCTCTGTGTGTCTGTCTGTGTGTGTGTGCCTGTATGTGTGTCCACAAGCATATCTCGGGAAAACAAATTCAACTAGAAAACTGTCCTCGATTGAGGATCGAGGTCCCACCGTCCGCCTTTCAAACTGAGACCTTAACCCTAACCCTAACCTTGACCGCTGACCTTGACTTTTAATTCCACGAGCGCTATGGTCATGACCCATATACATGCAAAAGGTCAAGGTCAAAGGTCACTCAGTTCAAAAGTTAGAGTGGAAACAGACGGACGGATAGAAAGACGAAGTGATAGCGCGGTCGGTAAATATCACCAAACTTTCCGTGCATGTTGCCTGCGCCCGTGGCTCGATCGGTCACCCTCTGGCGGCGTTGCAATACGTTATGTACGTCCGACATCATGTTTCCATATAATGGACACAATGGCGACGAGCGTTACCGCAGCAGCGTCACTCACTGCAGCGTCGTGCACGCCCCTGCTGCGTGGTATTAGTAGCGTCCTGTCCTAGAATACGGCAGGCGCCTTGACGAGTCCTTCATGCAAGGGTTGCCGGGACGTAGTACGGGATGGACCATGCCCTGTTTGGGATTTGCCAGTGTTTGATACATGGGCTGTAGTTGGTTACTAATTTTGGGAACTCTCAAAACAATTAATAGTATATATCGTGCCTATAATGTGCGACAATTTTCTCGAACTTGATAGGTCATCTGACTGTGTGGTACTGTATGTGTGTGTGTGTGTGTGCGTGCGTGCGTGCGTGTGTGTGTGTGATGTCCAGTTCGTCGGTCAACGTTCCTCGACCTGTCTCTCGGAACCTCGGCGCTGGTCATCGTCTCACTTCTGCTCGTCAACACCGCCGTCATCTCGGGCTTTGCCGTCTACCTGATAGTCGTCGCACGACGAATGCTGCGCCAGTTCTGACTGAGTTGAAGTGATGGGTGTGACCAATTACTGCATCGGTCTAACGGCTACTATCGGCGTTCAAAACATATGTAATGCCAACAATTTGAAGTCATCTGTTGGTTGCGAACGTCGTACTTTCTGTGCAAAACGGTGACAACTTAAAGTTAGGTTCAGGGTTAGTGCTAAGCTTACGATTAGGGTTATAGTTAGTTTTTGCGGCGGCGAATGGACACTAACGGACCGATGGTCCGGTAACGGCCGTGAGGCCGATGCATTAATTAGTCATACCCATCACACGACAAAACGGAAGCGATGGAGTTAATCGCATGCTGCTCAGAATTTCACATTTCGATATAGAAGCAGTCGCTTGAAAACTATTGCCATTTTAAACTAATGGAAAAACTTGCCGACGGCTCGTCGGAAAGCGTTAGAAGTTTGAAAGTTGTTTTTTTAAGTTGTAAAGTCTTAACGTTGCAGATGGAGACGCGAATGTAAAACAATCGCCGTCGAAGCATTTTTCTGCAGTGCCGAAGATAATGACGTTGCTAATCATTTAACAGCATATCTAGAATAGAATTCATATAGAAGGGCAACTCCCCTTATCCACAATTCTAAATGTCGTAGCCTAATTTACTCTGTCTATCCACTGAACGTGATTTCTGAATATGAATTTATCAGTTATGTTTTCAATTGTAATTATTTCCGTCCGTTCGTTTGTCTGTCTGTCACAGCTGATATTGCATCATCATAATCATCATCATCATCATTTGTATGGAAACGCTAAACGAATCGAGCTGGTTTTTGGGCCGCGCGACGCTCTGTGACAGTTGAAACTTTGTCACCTGCTGCACAACTAGCTGCACAATTAAGACTGCACTCGAAGGAGCTTACAATCTTACGGAAAGGACGCGAGTTTTCGCCACCGCCTCCGAGCAGCAGCGCTCGAGACAGGTCGGCTTCGCATTGCTTGAGCTGCGAGGAACAAACAATTATTGAGACTGTTGGCGGCCGTGGCTCGTGCACGTCGGGCGCTCGGAAGCGTTCGTCTGTCCAGTGCCGGCAGTGGACAAATGGTCAGCTACGGTTTGCCGTCGGCGCCGACGTGACGTGCTGGAAACGCCTGCATCAGATGGCGAATCACGTACTTAGCCGATGGCTGCGTTCCTCAAACACGCGGGCGCTGTCGACGTAAATGCGTATGCAGGGCAAGATACTAATAGTCGGCGGTGTATTTATAACGAAGGAGGATCCGTTTAATGGCCGGGGCGAATTTGTAATGCCAGATGTTATAATTCTGCCTTGGCGAATTTTCACAAAGGAGTTTTTAATGTGACAGCTCTGTGATCGCATAAGTAGTTGCAACTGATGCTAAATTTTTCTTTCATCTATTCACTTCCTGCTATCAATTAACAACGACTGAGAATATCTGCCGGATGTCTAGTTGGAACCAGACAATGCATGACAGACCCGGCGAGTAGCCTGCCCGGCGTAGCAGTGCTGCCATCTAGCGAATGTAGTCAAACTAACCCTAATCCTACCTAACGCCTCTGTACACATTCTATATAGCCTTGTAAACTCCGGGGTTACTTCCGCTCACGAAACTTCTACAGCCTACTTACTACACTGTGTCCACAAAAAGGCCAGTCGTCATAACTTTTATACAGTTATTTTGATATTTACTACTTTATTGTGCATGAGTTACGCTGACAGTTGCCAATTCAATAATTAAATTTAACCATCACGCCTGAGCTGCTCTTACTTTGTGATGACGTAGTTGTGACGTTGTCTTGTTGTTGTTGTAAATCAAAATGCCAAACTGAATGGACTAAGATGGACCACTATCACAGTCGTAGCAATATGCCAGTGGCGTCGCCGTCTCACAGCATGTGTTCGTGCAGATGGCTGACAATTTAAACATCGCTTCTGGCTGGCATCAATTGGCAATTCCTGAACTTGCAAATTGGACTAAACTTTATGTTTTAATTTTGATGTTTTTTTCGACTGTCTTGTACGACAAAAAAATTAAATTTTTGCACAAACGTTAGTTCACAAGGTAAAGCAGCAAAACAAAAAGGATGTGGTGGAAAATTTTTTATACGGTTGATGTCCTAACAGTGTACCGCATCTAGGTCTATCTGCCAAAAATTATAAATGTTGCTTTAAATTTGCCAAAATTATTGTAAAAAAAATCTACTGGCCTCTTTTGGTGGATGCAGTGCATATGTAGGTTTATTCCACCGTCGCACTCGTGCCTCCTATGTCTACAATGAATGTCTGGCGTGGTATAACGTAGTGTTAACTCACGGATCCACTCGAGCGTGAAATTCGTAGGCCTAACGCTGGCGACTTGTGCCACGGTGGAATAAGTGTGTTATACAACTGTCTATCGTGGTATAAATTCGTTAACACTCACTTATACCACTCGAGACAGTTGTATAA
>Ga0209782_1001205_pt1 | contig 13121 bp, 6 predicted proteins | sample WorMetmaBAHAMAS1_FD_187390 | JGI IMG/M metagenome (GOLD analysis project Ga0209782, IMG submission 187390) | Marine gutless worms symbiont microbial communities from Max Planck institute for Marine Microbiology, Germany - Inanidrilus... | ecosystem: Host-associated > Annelida > Digestive system >... | reverse complement strand
GAATCTGTATTGTGGTACAAATTTTGGCTGGAATCAACTTGATATTGAGCTTTTAATATTTTGCACATTTTGCTTGAAAATGCCTATTCACACTCCCTAAAATTGGGATTTTTTTTTGGGGGGGGGGTTTACCCCCTAAATGGGCAGCATATCAACAAGACCTCCAAAAGGCAATAACAGTAGCAAACACGTTTGAGCCATTAAACCTGACTAGTCTATCAGCTGACGCTGATGGACTGTGCGATGCTGCCTCATGCCTAATTTATCATATCTCGCTGGCAGTTGCTGCACACAGAGCTGGATCCTGAGTGTAATCACCAGGCAACAAGTGTCGGTCGATATTGAATACAGTTTGCTACACAGACTGAGTGCTGTCATACGTGCACGGTGAGGCCCAAACTCCACTGGCTTGATTTGTTGTTGACGTATTGTACAAACAAAGTTCGCAGCAATTCCACAACAAATCGAAGCAGTGTATAGTATCACTACTGTCTACCATCGTAGGTGCGAGCAACAGAGTTCCAGTCACTGTCGTTTGTTAACGGCATTGTTGACCTAAGGACGATAGGCCTGATGTGGTAAAATTTTTCTAAATCCAGAGTTGTACATGCAAAAATGGGTCACATGAGCCCTACCACATCCCCTTTAGAGTGTCATTTGTCATCACTATGCTAGGACTTGTTATGATCAATGTCGGTGTCAAATTTGAAGATCCTACCTTCACCTGATAGGGCAACACAAAAGACAATGCCAATGCATAAAATAGGATGATTTGGGTTGTTAGGGGTCAACTGGGGTCATCGGCAACATAACCAATCGATAGAGCTCATATGAATTTCTATTCAGTGGAAACCATGTATCTATATAGCAATGTTTTTTGAGTTATAGCCAGTTATTTATCGAGAATCACAAGATTTTAATTAACCCACCTTCATTTGTCGCCCCTGTTAGGGGTGACCCCTTTTGAATTGCAGCAAGATCTTTGGCAGCAAAAAAACTAGATTCCCTGAGGACTCGCAGCAAGTTTTTATGCCAATGTGAAATAGCCATAATCACAGCATTTGCACTACCGCTGATGCGTGATTGTGACGTGTGTGTGTGCGTGCGTGCATGTGAGTGCATGTGTGTGTGTGTGATAAATTACGTAAATTGTCTTTGCGTGTAATGTGTTGTGTCTACACAAACCAGCATATCTGCTCTACAGTGGCTGTGCAATGCTGACAAATCTTATCACAACCCTTCGAGACGTCTCTATAAATTCTTTTCAACACTCTATGCATCTATGGTATGTGCATTGTCAGTTTTTCATTGTGCAACTAACTGGTATGATTGGTTGCCAATTCTGTGAACCAATTCACAGAACTAAATGATAAATCAACCTAATGTCCACTGTCGGCTTATCAGTGTTCAAAACATCAGTTACTTCGTTAACATTTCACATGGTTTGCTGTATGTGTGTGGTTGCAAACAGCATAATTTCTGTGCAAAAAGAGTGATAAATTAGGGTTGATGGTTAGGTTTAGTACAGTTAGTATGGTAGGACAAACAAATGACTCTCTTACAGAGCTTAAATTGTGCAAGAAGGGTAATTGCAGCTTAATTGCCATCATTCTACTTTACATGGGCAGTTACTTTGATTACAGCTTGTACAGTATTACAAGCTTACCTATTTTATAAGCCAATTAACAAAATAAAGAAAAGGCAAATTTGGACCCTCTCTACATATGAAACCACTTAACCAATTTTGTTGTACTAGTATCATCACATTTAAAACTACCCCCAAGAGACTGTTGACATGTAAAATTTGATTGCGATATGACTTTTTAGGTGATCTTGCAAATATCCAATTCGCTACTCTGTGGTTTTACTTTTTCTGGTCACTAATGGACTGATTTTGATTATGTATTCTTGCAAAATATGAAAAGTTTTGTATTTAAAACTATCGTTTCAGTTTCAATGAACCACGTAAAGGCACCAGTGCAAAACAGAAAAAAATCAAAATATTGTTTGCAATTCAATGCACAGAAGCTCACTACCACATTTATACAAGTCATTGGCCTGTCTTTTTTGAAGATGGCATTTGTCTGCCATCTTTGATTTGATGGATGCATATGCAACCACCCATGAAGACTACTGGGTGGTCCTTATCTTTTTGCAAAATTTGGTTAGAATTGATTTAGTAGTTTTGATTATATACTGTATCCATTTGGCTTTAAAATACTTACTCATGCCGCCAAAAAGGGAGTTTTGAGGGATTTGACCCCATAAATGGAGACCAATATTAATGCAACCCCAAAACAGCACTTCTGTATAGAAACATGTATAGGTGGTCAAAATTAGTCCATCACTGCAAGCTGATCGTGGTCCGAAGTATAAAGTAAAAAAAGATTAAACTGAAAATGTGTGACATGTCATGCTTGTTGAGACCATCACATTGTCCCAGTGCCAGTGGGTGAAATTCACCATCACATGAACCATAAATTGTAAAACCTAACGCAAATGGCCATGAAATTCGTTGATTTTTGACTAAATTGCAGGCAGAAATGAGTTAGTTCCCTTTTATGGCGGACTGTGTATTGGCACAGACAAGTGATGATGTCACAGTGGCTACTGTGTGTGTACTAGAATACAACAGCTGTGCCTGTCTGGCTCAGAGGGGTGTCTGGGCAGGCTGGGAGATGTGCCACATGGGGTCACTTAACCCCATACTCGAGGCTGCCAACATACTCCCGATTTACCGGAGGAGATGACTCCATGTAGAACTTTAAAATTTTATTTCAGTATTTTCAGTGGTAGTTGAAGTGTTTGCAAAAGTCAGAAGAGGTTTTTTCATTCACTAAGGAAATGAAACTATTACAGTACATAAATGATTTCAACACTCTGTATGTATACTGTATGCTATACAGTTGTTGATCTACTTGTATGCGGTATTAATGATTATTTTAGACACGGGGTGCACGGGCTGTTCTGCAACTTTATCCAGAAAACAGTAAACAGGCAAGTCTGCAACTTATTCATAGAATTTTTTGTTACTTACAATATGATAAGAGATAAACGTGCACTCAGAAGCTGGCAGGAGCTAGCTTAGTCTACCACATGGGACCAAAAACAAAAACTAATAAAAAAAGAAACAAAAATTGGATATGCTCAGAAGAGTCAGTGAACGGATAAGAATCGACGAAGTCAGTTCTGTGAGACAGAAAGGTCTCTGGTGAGAAGGATTTTCGTAAAGGTAGGTTTTGAGCAGGGAATGAGCGAGGGAGTTATGGATAATGAGAGTGGTGAGTTTATGAAAGGAGATGAAGAGACAGGGGAAGGAAGATCAGAGTCTGAGATAGAAAGATTGGTACACGGTTGTTGGAGAGAAACAGGAAGTTCATTCCAGAGAAAAGGTGAAGCATATAGAAAAGAACGATCAGTTATTTGTAAAGGTGATGATGAGAATTACAGTAATCAAGTTTGGAGTGAACGACAGAGGTGGCAATGGTGGTGGTTATTTTGGAATCATGGTAGGATGGATGCAACGAATATGACAATAGCAGGATATGAAGACGATGAGATCTTACCAGAGAAGGTTAGGTGTTCATCAAAGATAAAGCCAAGGTTGCGAGCCGTGTGGGTGGTATTTAGTGAGGAGTTCTGTAATTTGGCAAGTTGCTTACTGAGATGTGCTGAAGGGCGTTTTGAAGGCGAGTAATGCTCAGGTCAAAGTTGGTTGGGTGAAAGGAGAAAAAGAGTTGAGTGTCATCTGCGTAAAGGTGGTGGTTGAGGGAAAGAGTGGAGATGAGAGTACTGATTGAGGTGGTGTACATGATAAAGATAATGGGACCGAGAACGGAGCCCTGGGGAACACCGCACAGAGAGGAGTACATTGAAGACTTGATATGGAAGGATCATGATGATAGATAGGATTCAACAATGAGAGCGGTGAGATCAAGACGTTGTCGTTGAGTGGCAGAGAGGTCAAGAAGGCAAAGACATGATAGTTTTTGTGATCCTATAGCATTTATGAGGTGATCGTGAATATACAAAAGAGCAGTTTCAGTGGAATAATGTTTACAGTAGGCCAATTGGTTAGGGTTAAGTAATCTGTTGGAGGTGAGGTGATCCATAAGACAGGATTTCACAACACGTTCTATTATTTGGGATACAAGACAGAGATCGAACGATAGTTGGAAAGTTGATCTTTATCTGTTGTAGGTTTCTCGAGGAGTAGGGAGATGATAGAGTACTTGGAGGTCTTTATCATCTGTCAAAATTGGGTTGGAATCCATTCAGTAGTTTTTATAATTTGCAAGTTTGAATATTTTACATGTTTTGCAGGGAAATGATTCTGCACACAACAGATTCAGTGTGTTTTGCGTGTTTTTATGCCAAGGAACATACAGTGTCTAATTGAAAAGATGCATTTTCTGCTGTTTGTGATGTCTAACGGTGGTGTGTTTATGTCCAGTTGGAGCTGATCACACAACAAAGCATGAGGGCAGGTTTCACCGGTGGACTAGTAGTCGACTTTCCCAACAGTACTAAGGCTAAAAAGTATGTGTTGCTTTATGGTGTATCGAAATTTGTATGTGTCTTCTGTCTGCCAATAAGGGAGGGATTTCCTTGAGCAATTAGAAATACACAAATGTATTTATTATGTCACTCCTATTAGCAGGCCCATCATTCATAGTCAACTGCATGACGCTACGCTAGCATGTTGTGTGCCATCTTTGTCTCCGTCTCTGTGGCTGTCACAATTTGGTGTTCTCCTGCAATGGCTACATGTAGAGCCATGCAAGCAACACCACACGATAGCCCAAGGACAGACTCTTAGTATTCTGATGCCAAACATCATGGCAAAGTTTGAATAGAGTCACCTGCAATGCGGGCAATAAGTGCAGGTGGCAACTATTAAAAGTGGCAACTTTGATAAATCACTCCATATGATGAAGTGATTTTTGGTGAGGAAAATATACTTAATAAGTTACATAATTTAAAGTAAATAAATCAACTGGCCATGACTCACTGCATTCTTGAGTATTACACAAGGCCAGACACCAGTTAGTTACTCCACTGCATTTTCTATTTGAAACTTCTTACAACACAACTTCCATTCCTATGACTGGAAAATCACACGCACACAATCCCAGTATATAAGAAAGGAAGTAAGGTTGAGGCAAATAATTATAGACCTGTTAGCTTAACAATGTTATGGAACCTATTACTAGGGATTGTCTTATGGCATATTTTATTCAGCATGAATTATTTAGCACTAAACATTATGGGTTTTTAAAGGAAGATTGACACTTCTACAGTTGCTAAATATCATTGATGACAGGATATTAAATCTTGACTCGGGAGGACAAATATATTGTACAGATATTATATAGAAAAAACTGATCACAGTTTATCTGATGTTATATAAGCCAAAGTACTAAAACAGCAAAAATTAAAAAAATTGCTCAGTTATAATCATGAAACACGCGCTATCACATTTAAATCTGTCAGTTGCCAGATTTAAGTGCACGTGTTTCGTGATTATAATTTAGCAATTCTTTAATTGTTAGCTGTTTTAAAACTTTGGCTTATACTACATTAGATAAACTTTGGTCAGTTTTTAGTCGCGCCTCTCGCACGCTGTGAGGCGCAACTCAAGTAGTCATGTTTCTCTCCGTGACAAAAAAAGATGTGTCGGAGGCCCAATCGTCGACCAATCATAGTCCGTCGTGCGCGCCAGTGTTGATTGCAGCTCACCGACTGGCACCCCTTTAGAGGCGCGACCATATACCGCTAGGTATTCTAGTTTCTATATAATATTTGCTGTTTTATTAAAATTTTTAGTAAACTCTTCTTACCAAATATGTTTTTAGTAAAGGCGATAAAAAATGCAAAAAAAATTTCCTGTGGTTTGGGGGTCAGGCGTCACCCAAGGTCATCAGCAACATAACCATTCGATAAAGCGCATACGACTTCCTATTCGACTTTAGTAGATACTATGCGTCTGTCTTTAAGTTATAGCGAGTTATTTGTCGAAAGTGGCCAATTTTAATCACCGCACCTGCATTTGTCTCCCCTGTAGGTGACCCCGTTTGAATTTCGCCGTGATCATTGGCGTCAGAAAACTAGTCACTGGGCTATAGTGTGGCATTATTTGCATGAGTCTACATTTAGCCGTTTTGATATAATACCGGAGTGTGACAGACACAACAAACACAGACAGACACACGACGACGGCATATACAGCACTAGCATAGCATCGCACAGTAAAAAGTACACTGTGTCTCAAAAAATGACAGTGACGTTGCACACTATAACTTCAATGCACAGCAACCGAGTTTGATAATTTTTGGCAGACATAGTGATGGGTCAATATGCTATCGAATGGTGATTTGTTATCCCACCTCTCCTAACTAATGTCTCTGCACTACCTGGGGAAACGTGAACCCCCAGAAATTGGGTCTTTTCAGTCATGCGGTATAAAGAGTCTGTTTTGGCTTGCTATTTTTTTAGCACTTATCAACCAATGTTGATAATTCTTTGTAGATTATAAGGTCGTAGTATTAAGTACAGTGTGCAAGTATTATATCTCACCTGGCCATTTTTGTGTAACACCAGTTCATCAACAAGGTCAATGTTATCAGTTGTGCGGGTGCTGCATCATCTGCTGCTGCCAAAATAACGGTCCACCCACCCAGTAATCCATAGCTTTTGCAGCAACACTGGCAGCCTTCAAGCCTTTGCTGGGAAACTCTCTGACTAAATGCTTATCATTGTGGGCTTTTAAATCGAACAAATTATTAATGAGAATCTTACTTTCTTCGGTATATGGCATGTTTACAAACAACCAGTGATGTCAAAAATGCGTCGTTTTCGCATTTGTAATCTCACAGGAAATTAAGGAAATATTAGCTAACGGACATGAGAAATTAAATAGGCTTATAATAGCACAAACTCCATACCTATTTCCTGCCAAAAATTATTAAAATTGGTTGATGAATGGTGAAGATATATCAAGTCAAAGCAGTGTCGTTTTCATTATACAGCATGACTGAAGAAACCCAATTTTTAGGGTTCATATTTCCCCAGGTAGTGCAGAGGCATTAGTTAGGAGAGGTGGAATAACAAATCACCATTCGCTATTGTACTATCTCCACAACATCTCTGCCAAAAATTACCGAAATCCATAGATATTCGTTGAAGTTATAGTGTGCTACATCAATCTTGTTTTTTTGAGACATCGAAAACGGTGCTGCAACGAGATGTTGTAACAACATGCCATTAACAGGAAGTGATATATGGCCTGTCTAAAAGCAGCAAGTGCAATGACCTTGGCTGTACATATTTCAAAGGTCATTTGTTGATTGCAATCTTTTTCAAATAGGATGTTTCATAGTTGCAAGATTTATACTGCTAATACCAAGAACAAGATATTCTTGTAAGACTATCTTACAAGAAGCTCTGCAATAGCAGAGCTTGTAAGAGCTTCTTTCACTATGCAATGCTAGCATGGACAACTAAAAAGTGATTAACATTTGCAAATTAAAGATTTGATGTGCAATCGTACACAATTAAATAAGTGATGACAGTATTGCTGTTGAAATATTGACTTCAAAATTTTGGATCATTTATTGAAACACTACAGGATATTTACCGATAAAAAATTATGTGCCTCAGATGTTTGCTTGTTTATATCTTGGTTACTTTATAGAAATATATCAACATTTCTGTATGAAAATGAGCTATGAGCAGTTTAGTATCCTTAATAAATAGCCTGGTGGACTTGATTCTTGATATTGATGTGATTTTGCTATATTGAAGTTGCCAAGAGAGTTCCTCGGAAGAAACATTACTGAAATGACATATATTGTGTCGGGTGGGACATAAAACCTTAATGCATTTGACTTAATGTGCATGCAGTGAATGTTTGTAGAATGTTTCTGTGCTTATTTGCTGGAGGACCGATGCAGCAGTTGCCACAAGGACTTGGCAGTGACAGTAGGTCTCAGTTGGCTGTCTACACTAATGTCAGGTGAACATTTCCACCATTATAGTGCCACATATGTATGAAAAGTAGTTTTGTATTGATTTTTATGGACATATGCATCCATTCTTTTTCACAGATACAGGTCACAGTTTTGGCACAACTTTAATGTTTAATTTCTCGAACAATGTGTTATTGCAGCTATCAGTGCCTTTCAAGGGTTTCATTGATCTTCTACTCAAACCCCTAAAACCCAATTTTGGGGTGTGAATAGGCATTTTCAAGCTAAATGTGCAAAAAAAAATAAAAATTTCATATTACGTAAATTACTAAGCCATTGATATTGCTTCCCGTTTGCCATTTCTGTGGGTGTAAATAAGTGTTTTCTAGCAAAATGTGCAAAATATTAAACCTTTAATATTATGGAAGTACTGAACCGATTCTAACCAAATTTTGCACAATGATAAAAGACAATCAGTATTCATTGTGGGTGATCCAAAGTCATGCCCTACAAATTCAATATCATGGAAGACTGCCATTTTGAACAGGAATCTGTGGTATTGTAGAGGGACCGTGCGACACACTTGGCAGTAGAAATCTTGCAACTACAAAACATCCCATTTGAAAAAGCTTGCAATCGACATACGTCCTTGAAGTACACACAAGGTCATCGCAGTTGCTGCTGTTAGATAGGCCTGTTGTTACAACATCTCTTGTCACCATTTCCGAGATAATACCACTTTTGAAGTGTACATGACTGCCTGGGACCTTGAGAACTCCTTCAATAAAGCTTAAATCACAAGCCATGTGCGCTTTCTAATTTATATGTAAACAAAATGTAGTTGAAACGCTCTGCATAAGACTTAAGTGACCTTCAAATGCACGCTAGGGCATTGGCAATCATGCCATTCGATTACGTATTAGTCTTCCATTGTAACTATGTCTCTGCCTTGCACCGTTTCTGAGATATTATCACTTATTTCTTAAAATTTCAAGATGTCATGAACATAACCATGCCCACTCAAGGGACAATTTGTCATCCCAGTGCTAATACATCACATGGCGAACAAGTATACAAAATTTGAAGTCTCTACCTTTAGCCACCTAAGAGACATTTTAGGGGGAGTGAAAATTAAAATGGGTCAGAATTTAAATGGGTCACATCACCATAACCACACGCCTTTTGGTAAGACTTAGTACAAAAGTTGACAACTCTAGCTTTAGCCATTCATGAGATATGAGAATGATGCCCAAAAATTCAAAATGGGTCATGTGATATAACCACCCCTGTCAGTTTTCATGGATGGTTTGTTGTCCATAGACTGGGAATTGCTATAGTCAACTTGTGTACCAAATTTTAAGTCTATGCTGAAACCCAGTGTGAAAATGAATGCAAAATGTAGAAATTAAGGTGCTTTGAGGAGTTAGGATGATTGACATCATCATCAATGTAATGTAATGTAATGTCAATAGCTAGTTTCACAGAATAGATCAGTGAATCAGTAGCGAATCATCAACATAACCATTTGAATTTAAGTGAAAGACAGGGAGAGAGAGAGAGCGAGTAGGTGAATGAGTAAATGAGTGAGAGACTTGGGGAGACTACGGTGATGTCGACAAACGGATGTGGAAACAGCAACTGCAGACGTGTGCATGACTGTGGGATGACGCGGGGTGGTGATAGTGGCGTTGTGACGACCCCAATGATTGGGAGTGATTATGAAAAAGATGGAGATGAAGATGAAGGAGAAGATTTTTAAAAACCTGAGAGACAAACTAACTGATATTTTGCTTGAATTATATCACCTGCAATTTTTTACTTTTACTTTTTACTTGCAACTGCAACTGCAGACATGTTATACACAGTTTTAATCGGTAAAATTTAAAAAAAAATTTGTTCACTAATGTGTGAATTTTGCACTTTTGTTTCCATAATCATATTCACACCGAAAAACTAATGAGATGTAAACTACATATCCTGCATTCAAACACAGACATACTATACAAGAGAGTCCACACTCACAATCACCTACAAAATGCTTACCAACAAAATGTTCCCCAACAAATTACACCCTAAAATGACCTAGTTAGATTTCTGAGTAAAAAAAACTCCACTCACCCACCATAAACAATTACTTTCACTTATGCCATCCGTTGATTACCAGCATGGAATAGATTCTGACAAAAACCCCTCGTCACCAAATTTTCCGTGGGGGAATAATAGTTTTTTACAATAGTTTTTTTAGCCAAAATTGGTAACAATTTTCATGATGCTCATTTTCTTAACTATGTTGTGAGATAGAATCGGTAATTATTTTCCAGGTTGAGCTAGAACCAGTAATTTATAGTTACACATGTCTGCTGATGCACATGCATTAGTTTCTTCAGCACCATATGATGGTAGGCAACTAAGGTCTTTGCTGCAGCAAAACTGACAGAATCAAGTCAGTTCTTGCTGTCAAGGTACTCAAACATGTAAAGAGTTAACCTCTTCTGCCAGTCAGCTGGTGAAACTGTGGGGCTCATTTACTATTGTAGTTCCAGTGATATTCTCACCAAACTTGCTAACTGGACATTTCTTAGTAGCAACGATGTAACAATGTATCGACCTGTGATGACTGCAACAAACCAGCAGTACATTCACCAATGTGTGTTATTATTATGATCACGCATCACGATCCTTTGTGCTTGGCTAATCTGAAGCTGTGTGAGATGGTGTTTTCCCATACTATTTTCGGAGTGTTTGGCCCGGAGCTGATCCCAGTGTACAGACAGTCAGCCTGCAGGTGACTTTTAAAGCCATACACCCTCAGTAGGCTGCCATTACTTTTTGCCAGGCCTGCAGTTACCTTCCCAGCCGAAGAGCGTCACCGCCCATCAGTCAGTACCAAAGTATACTACTTGGTGACAGGGGCACATGCGTGTGAGCAGCTTCCCGAAGTAAGTCGACCGGCCAAGACTTTTTGGGTCGCGAGCGTTCTACCGTTATACCGCACAGGCCACTCACACAGGACACTGTAATTACTTAATTGTGGACTGTGCTGTATGAATGTGTGTAACACAGAGAACAAGTAAAGCACGTTCAAGGCAAGTCTTCTTTAAAAAAGAGCCGTGATTGGGTTCTCAAGAAGAAGGAACGACGAAGACGGCAAGGAAAGTACGTATGATTTTGATAACGAGGATGTGTCATGCTATACAGAATCTGATGGGTGTACAGCCAAGCAAAGTTATGGGTCTATATCCCAAATATGCTACAAGTCATAGATTTATGAATTACCCGGTATGTGTCTTTAACCATATTTCTGGCATTTAGAGACACTCTTTCATTTAGTGAAATACTAGTGTATATTTTTTCTACAACCAAAACTGTTTACAGTAACTAGCTTAATTGTTTTATTAGCACAAGCATTTTCTATCACACCTAGTATGACTATTCTGTGCCTATAGGATCATTTTTATGTGAAATGTCGTGTTTTTGCCTGCCGTGCAATTTTTCTGTCACTAATTAACTCTTCCTGCAGTGATGAAATGCAGTAGGGTGATCTGTTTATTAATTTTTTAAAACTTAGGTATCCTTATTCTTGTATTACTGTTATATTCACTGGATAATGGTTGTTTTATAGAGAAGTTCGTGTGGATTCAAAATATACTGGACGGAGAAGACCGTGCAAATTCTGATGTAATCTGACCTTATGCTAAGTGAAGTTCAACATATAACATTTTACATCTAAACTGCAGAGTGTGTCATCACTAGACAGTGAACTGTCCTGCATGTTTTTATGACACTTGTGCACTGTGACTGTGATCCACTCTTAACAGTTCAAACATCATGATAGGTCAGTTTACTGTAGATGTTTGTGCTGTGCCTGTCCTTGTGCGACATACAATGTTTGATAGAAAATGTTCATAATACATTAACAAGCTACCGCACTAAACCAGAAACAAAACAGTGAGTGTGGCTATCCGTCGAAATTTAATAGCTCGGTCGATGACATTTTCATTTGATTCTTCCCTCGAACTATGACTGTCGGAACAGTTCAGTTGCTATGTATGTAACAAAATTTACGAAAAGCAGATTGGGAAATTTCATTGAAAGAAATAAGCATTCTGACCAAGTTTCAGATGCACGTTATGCAAAATTGCATCACCACCACCATCGTTAACATTTCTGTGCGAGTTGTATGAATTAATTATCAGACCAAGTTACTATGACTCACTCGAAAAAAGTTTATCAATGAATTGAACCGACGACGTATGTTTTGCATACATGAACTAATAGGAAAGGTCACAGTCATTGTGCCGGAGCATTATCATCTGCAAATGAATGCATCCTTGATGAAAAATTTTGAGGTTTTTGATACGTGTCGGATATATCCCATGGGTAAGCATAGCAGTGTCAAACAAGAGGGCCTAGCAGTGGCTCGCATAGCGCGAGGAGTCATCTCGCGCTATGCTAGCCACTGCTATGCCCTCTTGATATCATTTATATTATTTACAACTCAACCCGCAGAATGCCATATCTATACATGCTGTTTTATTCAAATCTGAATTCGTTGGCTTCGCGTAGAGAAAATCTTTCTCGTGTTTTCTCTGCAATATTATGGATCCTGCCTCTTGTCTCAACAGTCTCCTCAGAATGCGTGAGATGACCCCTCCCCTCTTCCCGGCATGCACCGTGACTGACCCACCAAGGGTGTCGATCTCACAGGATTATTGGGGGACATAAAAGAAGACTGGGGGCCTGGGGGACAGAAGTCCCCCAGCGGGGTCCAGGGGCGCAGCCCTGGTAGTGGGTCTGGGGGACCTAAAGCTTTTTTTCTGAAACTACACATAATATTTGCATTAAAATACAACAAACAACAGTTGTTGCTGTTATTGGATAAAATAAACGACATCACTTCTACAATATTGGGGGACACTACCATGGACGTCCCCCCTTCATAACTATTGGGGGGACATGTCCCCCCGTCCCATATGGATCGACGCCCGTGGTGACCACAATGCACTTCCGTCACAGATAGACGGACACTGACATCGTAGCATGAGCGTGAGATGTATATAATATATTACATCTCGCACTAAAAACTGCAGTTTATCTATTGTGTTAACAGCCATCGATCAAAACTGCAAAAATCATAAAAAGGTGAAACCATCA
>Ga0209782_1001204_pt1 | contig 13121 bp, 13 predicted proteins | sample WorMetmaBAHAMAS1_FD_187390 | JGI IMG/M metagenome (GOLD analysis project Ga0209782, IMG submission 187390) | Marine gutless worms symbiont microbial communities from Max Planck institute for Marine Microbiology, Germany - Inanidrilus... | ecosystem: Host-associated > Annelida > Digestive system... | reverse complement strand
GGCTTGCGTCACTCATACTCAGCGATTTCCGAGACCGGTAAATCAAGCGCGAAAGAGCGTATGATCACTCTGAATTTGGCTTCGGAAAGGTGTGAACGCCTAAAATACATGTTTTTTCCTTACATAACAAAACCTTAGCATGCTGGTGAAGATGCTAAAGTTATCTAGACCCTATTTCATTATTTAATCTGTGTAATCTGCGGGTTGAAAAAGTTTATACGCGCCGGCACAAATCCGGGCTCAATCCTGCCGGAGGTTGTCGGAGAGCGCAATCGGGGTCGGAAAGCGCCCTACCACCAGGTAGGAGGAGACCACAAAGGTGAGGATGGCAGCCAGTTGGATCGTATAGGACACCCGGGCCCCGATGACGGATAGCTGCAGGGACAAGGTGCCGATGAGCATGGAGAACTCGCTCATTTGTCCCAAGCGGTAGCCGATCTCCGTGGAACGCTGCACCGGATCGCCGATGCGGGTCAACAGCCAATGGAAGACCACCGGCTTGAGGGCCAGGGTGGCACCGGCGACCAGGACCGCGGGGAGTAAGACGTCGGTGAGCATTCCAAGCTCGAACTGGACGCCAATGCTGAAGAAGAAGAGCACCAGAAAGAAATCCCGCAAGGGTCGCAGGCTGTCGGCGATATAGATGGCGACGGGGCTGGAGGCCAGGGCCACGCCGGCGATGAAGGCCCCGATCTCGTGGGACAGGCTCAACAATCCTCCCAGCTCGGCCATACCCATACACCAGCCGATGGCGACTAGGAAGACATACTCCCGGATGGTATCGAACCGCCTGATCAGAGGGATCAATACGAAGCGGGCGCACAGACCAGCGAACAGTGCCAGGGTCGGCAATATCGGCAATATCAGGGCGACGCCGGTCCAGGGTGCGTCACCGGTGGCCGCGCCCCGCAGCAGCAACAGCATGGCGATGGCGAGCAGATCCTGCAGTAACAGAATACTGATGATGATCTCCCCCATCCGTTGGTGGTGCAGCACGGTGGTAGGCAGCAGTTTGAGCCCGATGATGGTGCTGGAGAAACTCATGGCACCCCCAAGCACCAGGGATTCCAATAGCGAGAAGCCGACGGCCAACCCGATACCCAGGCCGGCGGTGGCCAGGATGAACGAGCTGCCCAGGGTCACCAGGGTGGTGCGGCGCACGCTCTGCACCAATTCCTTGGGGTTGAGGTTCAGGCCGAGCAGGAACAACAGGAACATGATCCCGATATGGGCGATGTCCGAGGCGATCGCGGCGTCTTCCATCAAGCCGATTCCCGAGGGACCGAACAGGACGCCCAGCGCGATGTAGGCCAGCAGCAGGGATTGACGTGCGGCCAATGCCAGGGTGGCGACCACCGCGGCGCCGGTGAACACGAAAAAGATGGTATCGACGATGGGATTCTGGGTCATGTCGTGGGATGCTCCGGAACGCTTGATCCGGGTAACTGTGGCCTTACATCAAAGGCGGGAGTTTATACCGCAGCGCGGTATGTTGTTTGGCTCGTATCAGCCAATGCTCGATACACCTGGGTTATACTGACCGATCAGTAAGCACCTTGAAAACTTCAGGGCACCCGTGGGTTGCCACTGCGACTACCGCCCTATGTCTGACGATCGCATCATCAAGAAGTACCCAAACCGCCGACTCTACGATACCGAGGTCAGCAAGTACATCACGGTGGCCGATGTGCGCGCCTTGGTTATGAAGGGTGCCAGATTCCGGGTGGTGGACACCACCAACGAGGAAGACATCACACGTTCTATCCTGCTGCAGATCATGTTGGAGGAGGAGAGTGCGGGTAAGCCGCTGTTCACAGCCAATATGTTGGCCCAGATCATCCGCTTCTACGGAGGGACGCTGCAGGGCCTGTTCGCCCGCCACCTGGAACAATCCCTGAACGTCTTCGCCAAGCAGCAGCATCAGATCCGCGAGACGCTGGCTAAGGACCCGCTGGCGACCGTCACCCGCATGACCCAACGCAGAGTCGAGATGTGGGCCGATTTCCAGAAGGAATTCCTCCGCGCCGCCGGTCTCAGGACCGGTGACAAATCCGACCACTCGGAGTAGGTTGCCTACCGGTCTCGAACCCCTAGTACCCCGTTTCACCTTATTTTGCCTGCTCAGCGCGGCGAGAAGCGGTCGGCTGCGAGGCGCGCGAGCGCAGGAACGAGCGCAGGAAGAGGAAGAGCGAGCCCTCTTTCCAGCTCGCGCAACAACGCAGCTGGCCGCTTTTCATGCGCCCACCCGCAGGGAGCCCCCCAAACGCGCCCGAGCGTTACCGCGCTTGGCAATTCAGAGTGAGATGGCATTCCCGGCGCGCGGTGCCTTGCCGGGGCGCGTTGTGGAGGGCTCTGAGAGTGAAAAACACTAGCACTACTCGCCGCGCCGGTGGCGACGTTGAAGCTGGCGATGAGGGTACAGGTGCCGTGTCGGGTGTACTCGAACTCGCGCCGTTCGACGCGCCCGGGCCTGACGGGCAAGGTCGGGACGATGCGTTCCGAGGGCCTGGATGCCGGTCATCTCGTCGATGCTGAAGGTTGGGATACCAGCGGTGGCACGCTCGGGGGCGAGCCGACACAGGTCTGGCAAATGTCATGGCACTTCCCGGCGAACTGCGGATCGGGCTTGGCGTCGAGCCACCCGCGCACACGATGGGGTTTGAGGTCGACATCTTTTTATAAGATGCGCCCAACCGAGCGCTGCGAAATGGCGGGGGCGAAATGGCGGGGACGATGCCGCTTCAACCACACCGGATAGAGGTGATGAAGCGTCACAAACCTGGGCGATCCCGATTCGTAACTTCATGAATAGCTGATTAATCGTCGGGCGGCTCCACTCAGCTCGGCGGTTTTCGAGGCCGGCAAATCGGGCGCGAAATAGCGTATAATTGCTCTGAATCTAGCTTCCGAAATGTGTGAACGCCTGAAATACCTGCTTTTCCTTGCATAACATAACCTTAGCATACCCTGAAGATGCTGAAGTTATCCAAACCCTAATACATTTGGAAAAAGACAACGTCTTATGTACGAAGCGTGCCAAATGTTGCCGTAAGGGATTATTCCGACGCTCAATGTGAGACGTTTCCCCCGTTTCTTTACCCCTAGGGCGATGTTGCGCGGTCAGAATGAAGGCTTAATACGCGCGCCAACAATCACTGAAAACGATGGCTTCTTTATAAGTAGATGGTACGCAATCCCAGAGTATTCGACAGGTGTTTTCGCTGCGAGATCGCCGCAGGCGGAGGCGGCGATTTCTCGGCTCTCTCCATTCATGGCAGTCCAGACCCGAACTTTGTCTTTGCTACGAAAGACAAAGGACCGCAACTCATCCCCATCCAGCACAGGAATCTTTTTGGAATCAACCGGTTGTAGCGTATCTTCAAGGGGTGGGAGGTCATTCGCCTGTTCTTTTAACCAAGCACTCACTGTTCGTGCGCGAGACCCCAAACGTCTGTTCAATCCCGCACATACTGGATCTTTCTTGATAAACTTTTTGATAACGAGTTCTTTCTTTTCTTCCGGCGCGCGTTCTTTGCGCTCAAGTACGCCATAGGCACCACAGGAATTGTAATTGAAAAATCTTTGGTTGGTTTATCAATGAACGCAATCGTTCAGACCAAGCGTATCTTCCCAAAAGAGAGGACTAAAATCTAGAATCAGGTAACGAGAAAAACGGTGGCAATCGGAATGATTGCCGATGAATCCATCTACTCTATCACTTCAAAAATCAACACTACCTCGTGCTCTTCGTGGTTCCTGTCCCCCGTGCCCGCAGAACTTGGATTCATCATTTATTATTCCGCCGAGGGTAAGCGACCGGCATGATAGTTCGACCGCAGGACAAGACAACTCGGACGATCGGGGACACCTGGGGTGAGTACCTGACCCGGGTGTTGGCGGCTCCCTACCTGATAATGCTGTTCCTGGGCAGCATCCTGTTGTCCATCGCCTCCTTTTACACGACCTTCGACGGCATGCTGGATTTCATGCCGATATGGGTCTTCTCTGCCTTTATTACCTTCGCGATCCAGGCCCTACTGTTCGTTACTTCCTGGCGGTTGGGGTTCATGTTTGCCAAGAAGGAGCGGACTGCCTGGTTGGATGTGGGGGTCTTCGTCGTCTGCTTTGTGATATCTGTCTTCTTTTCGTTCTCCAGCCTGTTCAACTTCATATTCGACCAGGGGTTGCAGGAACGGACGCGAATGACCCGCATGCACAATGCGGTCGAGGAGACCATTGCGGACCTCGAGTTCAGGGCCAAAGAGCGGCGCAAGGAGCTGGTCGAGGAGCTGATCGACACCTCGGCATACAAGGTCTGGCGGGGGAACGTACTGCGGGTTGCGGAAGCCGCTTTGGGTGCGGAGGAGCGGTTGAGCACCATCTTCAGCGAGCGTTCCAGGGAGCGTCGTAAGCGGGTCGCCGAGGCCGAGCAGGTCTCTCGGGAGACGGCGTTGAAAAAGGACACGCTCGACCGGAACATTGCCGAAGCGAAACGGGAGCTGGAGCGCCTGGAACAGGAAAGATCGCCTCTCCAAGGCGAGGTCGCTCGGTTGCGGCAGCTCCTTTCGGAGGCGAACGACAAGGTCATTGCAAAGAAGGCCGAAATGGATGCGGAGTCAGGCGGCGGCGATCCGGTAAGTGGTCGACCCAGGGGAAGGGGCCCAGTTTGGGGAAAATTGCGCAATGAACACCACATACTGATTGCGAAACGAGATGGTATCGGACATCAACTCCAGCTGAAGCAGAGGGAGCTGGAAGGTCTCGATACGCAGCACCGTACTCTTCAGGATCGGATCGACGCGGATACGATCCTGCAGGCATCCATCGACACTCGGGTCGCGGCCACCGCGGAGGAAGCGCGGCTCGCCCGCGAGGAGCCCGAGCATTCCGGACAGCAGGAGACCTTCAATCCGGCCGAGAGTGTGGAGACCTTACGTAACTACCTGAACGAGTTCAGTAAGGAATTCGATCCCCAACCCTTCGACGAGGCGGTGAATCTGTGTACGGAGCTGCTTGAGGAGGTGAAGAAAATCTCCGCGCTCGGACCTATCGTGGACGGTCTTTCCTGTGACCGCGGTGCGATGTCCGCACTGATCAATCCGATCAGTGACGCGGCCGATGCCCTGGCGGCACTTCAGCGCGAGTGTGTTGTCGGGGGCGAGAATGCGCGTACGGTGACCGGACTGAGCTTCGATGATTCCCTCGTGTATGCCCGCAATTGCATGAGCCTTTCGGGGTTGCAGAGCAGCAGGATTCGCGATCTGCGCCGCGAGATCGACCGTTTGGAGCGCGAAGAGAACGACAAGGCTTCGCCCTTCACCAAGACGTCCAATGCCTTGGTCTCCGGCGAGAAGCTGGCACTGTTCTCGTTGGCCATTGCGATGACCATCGATCTGCTGGTCTTATTCAGCGGCTTGATCGGCGCCAAAAGCGTGCGCCCAAAGGTTCTGGGGTTCATCGGGGGTTCGGGGCGGGACAACGTGGACGAGCTCTTTACCCAGGCCCTGGATACAGACCTGACTCCCTATCCCACGGACAAACCGGCAATTCTCCGTATCAAGTCGATTTTACGGCATGCAAATGCGGAGTCCGTCGAGGCCGGTGGCATTCAGTACGGCGCCAAGATCGACCTCGCGGAAATCCCGGACCCCGAAACGCAATTGGATGTAAGGCAGGCAATGGTCGCCTTTTCCGGCAAGGGCTACGCAGCACCGGACAAAACGGCACCGGGTGTTTTCCATGTTCGCCAAGGGTTCCTCGACTATCTGCGGCACGAGCTGGCAGACTACCGGAAGCAGAGGCCTTTTCCCGGAGAAGCTCCGGAGGTTCCGGGGCAGATCGAAATCCCTGCGCCGTCCCCCGTTGGGACCACCCATCCACGAACGGGTATTCGATTCGAGGTACTCTCGCCACACTCGGAGATGCAACGGCAGCGACAAGCCGATCGCTATGCGGACACCTACCATTTCGAGGGGCAGTCCGCGGATGGCCATTCAGAAGGGCACCGGTCATCCCCGCAACGGGCATCAGGAGAACCCGAGATCCCCGAATCCACATCATCCGAGAAATCATCAGAGCACCAAGGAAGAAGGGTTGCGACCGATCCGGTAGTGCCGGAGACGAAGGAGACTTCCGACCAATATAAGCACATAGACGAATTTACCGATGCCATGCGCGGTGGTACATCCGCATCTTCCCGGAAATCCTGAATTCGATCCCCCTCCTATCGGTAAATGCGCTTGTCGGAAAAGAAGAAGAGGGCAACACGTGAAGAAAACCGGCCGCACGATCTGAAGCTGGGCGAGCCCTACGCCAATCTCAGGAAGGTCTACTCCATCAGCCTCCTCCATTTCGACATCAGCCAGGACGGGGACGACTACATCTATCACGGCAAGACCGAGTTCACGGGCTTGCATACCCACAATCCCGTGACCCTGAAGAAATCCCTGGTTGGCGAACAGGTTCGCATCGATGAGACGAATATCTTTCCCGAGTACTATCTGATTCCCTTAAAACGCTTTATGGACGTGGTGCGGGACGACCTGGATCAGTGGGTCTATGCCTTCAAGAACAACGAGGTGTTGGACAAATTCACCGCCCCCGGTATCGGGGCGTTGAAGGAAAAGCTCGATTATCTGAAGCTGAATGAACGGAAGCGACGCCGGTTCGACAAGCATATAGATTATGCCCGCTCCGAGTGGGGAACGATCGAGGATGCTAGACAGGAAGGATTGGAGGAGGGGCTTGCGAAGGGACGTGAGGAAGAAAGGAGAATCCTCGTCAAGTCTCTGTATGACAATGGGATAGCCATCGAGACCATTGCTATATCGGTTGGACTTTCCGAACCGGTGATACGCCGGTTGCTTTTCGACCCGACGCAATTATCCGGGACCTGACAAATAATAATCGCTACTGAGATATAAGATTGGAACCGGAATCATCTGTCCACATCAGGATCAGCTCTGCCGGTATACTAAGTTTGCGGTTGTTGAATTCCCCTTTTAAGTTACTCGGAAGGATGCGTCTGAACCAGGACTAGATCGTTGCTATCCGACGGGCCGCCGAGGAGGTCTGAGGAGGTCATTGGTGAAGGCTCCCAGGTTTGGCTCTTCGGCTCGCGGGTGGACGATCGGCGGCGCGGAGGCGATATCGACCTGTTGGTGCGGCCTGCGCAGGCTGCGCGGACCCCGGATCTCAGGCGCAAGGTCCGCTTCCTGGGCAAGCTGGAAAAGTCGCTCGGGGAACGCAGGATCGACGTGCTCATCAAGACCATAGGTGATCGCCGTCCCATCTTCCGGTCGGCGTACGAAACCGGGGTGAAGCTATGAAAGCTACCCGGGAGATACTTGCCCTCAAGCAGATCCTGGCCCTGTGTCAGGGGCATGACGAAGCACTGAAGGACGCTTTGTATGACCTTTCCCAGCGCGAGTTGGATGCCCAACTCCTTGAGCATCCGAGCAAGGAGAACCGGCGCCTGTTGGACCAGTTCGCTTATCGGTATACCCGCATGCAGGACGACATGGAGGCACGACTGGTCCCCGCGATACTGCGCGCCTTGGGGGAAGAGGTCGCTGCCATGTCCACCCTCGACCGCCTTGATTGTTTAGAGCAGCTTGCCTGGCTGCCCTCAGCCGATGAATGGTCGGAGTTGCGGTGTATCCGCAACGAGTTCACCCACGACTACCCGGAGACAGCGCGGGGAAGGCATGAAAGATTGCAATTGGCCATCACCTCGGCCAACCGGTTGCGGGGAAATCCGGGATATCTTTGCGGACAAGATCGGTCAGCGTTTCGGGCTGTAGACTTCGGATTTGACCAATATGCGGATATTCTGATATACATTCGCAGGTTTCGTAGCGGGCGATCGGAGCCTTGCCGCGAGAGTTCACGAACGACGGGCGATACACACCATGAAGACTCGGCTGATTTCGATTGCGGTTGCAGCGGCGTTCATTTCCGGCGGTACCCAGGCAGCGGGCGGTGCCGCAGAAGGCGACGCCGCGGCGGGCAAAGCCAAGGTGGGGGTTTGCATAGCCTGTCACGGCCCGAACGGAAACGCGCTGGTTCCGAGCTGGCCCAAGCTCGCCGGTCAACACGCCGAGTACATTTACAAGCAGCTGATGGATTTCAAGGGCGGCGCGCGGGAAAATGCTCAGATGAGTCCCCAGGTGATCCCCCTCAGCGAGCAGGACTTTCGGGACATCGCTGTCTATTACTCCACACAGCAGCAAACGCCGGGGGTCACCGATCCCACAGTGGCGAAGCTGGGCGAGCGCATTTATCGCGGCGGCAATCTGGCCACCGGTGTTGCCGCCTGCTCCGGCTGCCATGGCTCGGCCGGCAGTGGGCTGGGAGCGGCCAAGTTCCCGCGCATCGCCGGACAGCACGCCCAATATGTCGCCTCGACCCTCGAAGGGTTTCGGGGCGGGGTGCGCGCCAATGACCCGAACGGGATGATGCGGGATGTGGCCGGGCGTATGAGCGACGAGGAGATCGCTGCCGTGTCCCAATTCGTACAGGGCCTCACGGAGGCGGTTGCTGCCGAATAACGCCTTCTCTTGCTTCCTGATTCAGGGGCGGTTGGTATTCATCGTCTTGGTCTGATTGGGGACCGGTCGGGTGTAAGCTCGTCACAAGAGGTTTGCGATTCCTCCTTGCCGTGCCTCGTGAGCACACCGAAACCTCAGCAACCACCTGCGCCCGGATAAATACCAACACCAACAGCCCCTGACCGGCGGCGGGCAGTTGGGAACTGCCTGCTTTCGCGATACTCTGATGACATTTCAGTCCCGTGCGGACCCTATCGTGCCGGTTTCGGACCACTAAGTCGTCATGCAACAGCTGCGTCTGCTCAGCTACAATATCGAGGCTGGCATTTACACCCGACAGTACCTCGAGTACGTGACCAAAAGCTGGCGGCACATACTGCCGCACCGCGAGCACCTGCATAATCTGAGCCGCATCGCGTCTGTCCTGCACGGGTTCGATTTCGTCGGTCTGCAGGAAGTGGACGCGGGCAGTCTGCGCAGCGGTTTTGTCGATCAAACCGAGTATCTGGCCCACCACGCCCGGTTTCCCTATTGGTACAAGCAGGTCAACCGCAACCTGGGAAGGTTCGCACGGCACAGCAATGGGGTTCTGAGCCGGGTGCGTCCGTTCGCGATAACCGAGTACAGGCTTCCTGGCCTCCCTGGGCGGGGTGTCGTAGTGGTGGAGTTCGAGACTACCGACGAGTCCGTCCTGGCCATCTGTATCCTGCACCTGGCCCTCGGGCAGAGGGCGCGCCGACGCCAGCTCGATTACCTTCGGGGACTGGTCGCCCACTACCCCTATTTGGCTATGATGGGAGATTTCAATTGCGATTGCGGCTCCCGTGCGCTCAGGGACCTGGTGGCGGATACGGATCTACGCGGGTTCGACTGTGAGTTCAAGACCTTTCCGAGCTGGTGCCCGCGGCACAATCCGGATCACATCCTGGTTTCCAGGAATCTGCGCATCATGGGCGCGCGGGTCCTCGATTATTCGCTTTCCGACCATTTACCCGTGAGTATGAAGGTTGCACTCCCCGAGGGAGTCCAGCTTGCTGCCTGAGGTTCGTCAGCCGTCCTGAAGGTAGAAATGTCGCCATTCGCAGCCGCTGGTGTCTGCGAGCAGTGCCATCAATTCCAGTGTAGGCGTGGCCTCGCCGGGAAAGATCTCCTCGATTTGGATGAACAGGCGTCCGAATCCCGCCTTCTCTTTCCAGTCGTAGTCCCAGGGTGGGCTCGTCTCGCCGCAGCTTGGGCAGGAGACCGGCGCCGGTGCGGCCTTATCCCACGCGGGCGTAACTTCCTTCCAGTTCCGCAGTGGGCTGCGGCAGCTGCGGCACCGCGGCGGGCGGGTATTACGACCGCTCAGGAATACCGGCCGCCGGAACGGCCCGGTGAACCGGATGTGGCAGAAGGGGGCATCACCCGTGGGTGACGACAGCTCGACCCGAACCGAGCAGCCTGCGAAGGTTACCAATTGCAGAAAGCGCTCGCCCACAGCAAATGCATCGTTGCGACCTGCCAGCGGGGGGCCCAGCAAGCCGGCCTCGGACAGCCTGGCCGTCAGGAACTTCCGTTCCGGGAGCAGAAACGGGTCTTGCGCTCTCAGCAGGAGGCGGCCAGTATGGGTGGACATGCGATGTGAAAAAGGTGATCGGCCAACACAGTTTTGTATAAAACAGCAAACCAGTACTTCTGGCTAACCGGAATGTTCCGCAATCCGAATTCTACAACCCGTGCGTTTTCATCAGGTTTCTCCAACAAACCAGGCCCAAGGGTATTCAGTACCTCCCTGGCGCAGCCGACGATTTGGTATACCTCGTCCTGCAATTATCATTCGTGTCTCTTCGTGTTCATTCGTGGTTCCCTTTGTGCAATGCACAAATTTGACTCATTTGTCAAGATTCGGCTCCCTCAAGGGATCCTAGCAAACCCACCATCCCAGGTGGTGTTGATATTCAGCAGGGATGTTGGGCACGCCCACCATCCAAAGATGCGGTTCGGTCAAGCTTCCTCCTGCGTCGGGACAGGCCTGACCTCACCACATCCTTGTATGTCCTGTTTCCAAGGGAGAACCAAGGATGAGGTAGAAAGGAATCGATGGCGGGTACCTGGGGAAGCCGTCCCATCCTGAGGCCTCGAGCCTGCACGTAGATTGGCTCCCTGCCCTCTCCGCCCATCCCGGAGAGTATCCGAGGCCGTGAGCGAGGCTCCTGAGCCTGCAGACACAAGGTCGGTCGGCGAGGGTTCAGGGTCGGGGAACCAAGTCATCATCCTACGGGGTTTTCGACTTGGGAGGAACACACCATGAACGTTGCCGGAATCAATGTCAGCCATAAAACCGTCACCCTGGTCATTGATCGCGATGGTCGTACAAGAAAACCCTGCGAATTCAAGAATACCACCCACGGGTATCAGACCTTGGTCAACCGCTTGCGCAAGGCCAACGTGAGCCGCGTCTGCCTGGAAGCCACCGGCCTCTACCACCCCGCTCTGGCCCTAGACGATGCCGGGTTAGACCTCACCCCAAGGTCGCCAAACGCTTCGCTGAGGCAATGCCTCCGTCGCACACCAAGAGCGATGCCGTCGATGCCGCGGCCTGGCCCAATTCGCCCGGCGTTATGCCCTTCGAGCCCTGGCAGCGCCCCGACGACCTAGCCTTGGCCATCCGTGCTTGTGCCCGCCGCATCACGGCACTCAACAAGCTCCGAACCCAAACCAAGAGCTAGCTCCATGCCGCTGAGCAAACCGACACTACCCCCGACTTCCTGATCGCCGATCTGCAACAGAGCAGCACCCAACTCGATGCCCAGATCGAATCCCTGCGTCAGCGGGCCCGTGACCTCATCGCCCCCGACGAGCAACTCCAACACGCCTGCGACCTGCTCATCAGCGTTACCGGCATCGCCGACGCCAGCGCCATCCCACTCCTCGGTGAACTGTTAGTCTTGCCTGACGACAGGCAGGCCAAACAATGGGTCGCCATGGCCGGCCTTGATCCCCGCGAACACCAGTTCGGCTCCAGCGTCAACAAAAAACCGCGCCTGTCTAAGCCCGGCAACCGCTACCTGCGCCTGGCCCTTTACATGCCAGCTCTCAGCGCCACACGTCACGACCCCAACGTCAGAGCTTACTACCACCACCTCATCGACGATCGGGGCCTCAAAAAGCTCCCGGCCCTCTGTGCCGTCATGCGCAAGCTCCTGCTCGCCATCCATGCCATGCTCAAGACACAGACGCCCTTCGACAGCAGCCGCTTCTATTCCCCCAGCGAAACGACTGCCTGATTAATCTGATTTATGCCGAAGTGGTGTTTTTTTGGGGGGCAGGAGGCAAATTGGACTTGCATCGGAACAAAGTATCTACGGGCTTTGCCCAACCTATACTGCTAATCACTCAGGAGCAACCGCTTCGCTGCGTTGATCTTGGCCGCCAGGTAGTCCGAGCCGCCACGGTCCGGGTGGAACCTCTGTATCAGGCGGCGGTGGGCAGCGCGGATTTCACCCTCGCTCGCCCCCTGCGCGAGGCCGAGAATCGCAAGTGCCTCTTCCGGGGTCAGTCCGGCGGCAGCGGCCGGCGGCACGGTCCCCGTTCCCGACCCTCGCGCGTGCTCCCGCCAGTCACTACCCCGGATCCGGTCGAGGTAGGCCTCGAGTACCGCGGCGGACTGGACGTCCCGGCTCCGACACAGGGTCAGCAGGTCCATCAGCTGCTGCAGGTTCAGTGCGGACAAGCGGTGACCCTGCAAGGGTCCTTCCAGAACCAGCCCATCCAGCTCGCCGCTGGCGAGGTCCAGGGTCATCTCCAGAAAGCGGGTGCGGATCGAGGAGGTCTGCCCTCCGCTGCCGAGACCGGCACCCGCCGTCGCCCCCGCCGGCCCGGATAACCCCAAGGCCCGCGTGATCTGCTGGATCATCGGCAATAGCCGCAGCAGGTTGACGGCCCGGATGACCACGGGAACGAGGGCGGCGAGGGCCGCGAATAAGGGATGCAGGCGACCGCTGACCGCCAGGAGTACCAGGAATCCCACGGTGCCCCAGAGCAGGGAGCGACGCAATACCTTGGCAACCCGCCCCGGGGGGGTATTTCCGAACCTGTGCAGGAACCAGAGGAGGGCGCCCACCAGGGCGATCAATATGAGCAGGCGACCGAACATGGTTCGGAAAAGGGTAGTAGTGATTTCTGGGTAGTGGTAATTTTTGAAGTGATATCTAGCCAACAATCGGCAATAATTCGGTATTATATCGGTGTATGAAGAGTTTTAAACCAATCTCATGCATTTTAATCCATTTGGAAAAGACAACGTCTTACGTACGAAGCGTGCCAAATGTTGCCGTAAGGTATTATTCCAACGCTCAATATGAGCCGTTTCCCCCGTTTCTTTACCCCCAGGGCGATGTTGCTCGGTCGGAATGGCGGCTTGATACGCGCGCCAACAATCACTGAAAACGATGGCTTCTTTATAAGCAGATGGTACGCGATCCCAGAGTATCCGACAGGTGTTTTCGCTGCGATCGCCGCAGGCGGAGGCGACGATATCTCGGCTCTCTCCATTCATGGCAATCCAGACCCAAACTTTGTCTTTGCTACGAA
>Ga0209782_1001203_pt1 | contig 13126 bp, 9 predicted proteins | sample WorMetmaBAHAMAS1_FD_187390 | JGI IMG/M metagenome (GOLD analysis project Ga0209782, IMG submission 187390) | Marine gutless worms symbiont microbial communities from Max Planck institute for Marine Microbiology, Germany - Inanidrilus... | ecosystem: Host-associated > Annelida > Digestive system >... | reverse complement strand
TGGTCTAAGTCCATGGCTAAGCCCTAGGGCTTAAGACCAAAAGATACACATTTAACACAGGGAATTCCCAAGTTAAGTCTGTTTCGTTCAGCTTAGCTATGGTCTTAGCCAAAATATTGACTTAAGTTTGGTCTAAGTCTAAAGGCTAAGACTAAAGTTTGATCTAAGTCTGGTCTGAGACCAAATTGCCGTCATGAGGTCAAATTCAGTCTTAAGTTTTGAGTTAGACCGAAGTTTGGTCTAAGCCTTTGGACCTAGCCTTTAGACTTAGCGGAAGTTGACCTCACCCTATGGACCAGGTACTGACTCGGCCAGTCCAGGTGAGGTGACATAAAATTACTGAATCAGTCCGGTCCAGTTTTTTTGTGGTCATTCTAATTCTAGAGGTAACATTACTGATAAAGTCTTATTCTATTAGTTTACCTGTGGTAGGAATTGGAAGTACTGCAACTGATGTGTGTAGGTCTATAATAGACATATCTCTACGCGTCCAAACTTCACCAAATTTTTGCCTGTTTCAAGGAAGTGCATTGTGTACTTGCAGTTTTGTTGATGATGTCACGTTTCATGTTAAATGCAAATAAGGTCAAAGTGACGTGAGTTTCCAGGGGGCAGCATGGGGGAGGCAATGTCTTATGTCTATTATTGCACTGTTACACATGTATAATGGTTGTATAATGGACTAAATATAAAGTGAATGAGTAATAATAGAGTATGGACGCAAGAAAAACGTGATACTGAGATAAACAAAGTAGATTCTTGCAAATGGTTGATTTGTATGTTTATGTGTCATATAATTACAATGTTCATGCATGATTTGTGTCTTATACTGTAATATATGTCTATATGTGCAAAATGTGAATAGACTTACACTATCTGTTTGGAGTCAGTCGAGTGAAGAGAAACAGGAACACTGCAGCTGTACCACAGACTGGTTGGCTAGTGTGCTCCTCGTGAAACTAGCTAGCTGGAGTCAACAGTCACATATGAACATTGAAACTTTGTCCCTTCGTCTCGTAGACATAGAGTCTTACAGTACTACTTACGAGCGACTGAAGGAGAAATATGGGCATCATCTTATCAGTGTAAGTCACTATCTTAACTGTAGTGCGCATGTAAATTATGTATATTTTTCAATAATTGCCTTTTTTACCTTGTGACGCTATGCTAGCGTGGTATATGACATTGTTGTGTGTCTGTCTGTCTGTCTGTTTGTGTGTCTGTCACACTCCAGTATTGTATCAAAATGGCTAAACATAGGATCACTCAAATAATGCCACACGATAGCCCAGGGACTCTAGTTTTCTGATGCCAAAGATCATGGCGACATTCAAACGGAATCACCACCTATGGGGGCACCAAACGCAAGTGAGGTAGGTTAAATTTGGCCACTTTCGAAGAATAGCTAGCTGTAACTTGAAAACTGTACGAGATAGACGCATGGTTTCTAGTAAAGTCGAATAGGAAGTCGTATGCAGTCTATCGAATGTTTATGTTGCCGATGACCTTGGGTGACCCCTAATTCCCAAACCACCCCATTTTTTGCATTTTTCCTTGCTTTACATATCTTTGTTGTGGGTGCATGTAGAGACTTCAAATTTGGCATGCATGTTGATCATAGCTAGTCTCAGTCCACTGATGACAAAACATTCCTGAAAGGGGTGTGGTTATGGTCACGTGACCCATTTAAATTCTTACTCCCCCCTGAAATATCTCTGGAATGGCTAAAACTAGAGACTTTGAAATCCCCAGATGGCTAAAACTAGAGAATTCAAATTTTGTACACTGGTTTGCCATGTTATGATTTAGCATTGGCATTAAAAATTGTCCCTTGAGTGGGCATGGTTATGGTCACATGACATCTTTAAATTTTGAGAAATATGCAATAATAACTCTAATATGGTACACGATAGACTCATACCTTGACTAACCTGTAACCCACAAACCACTTAAATTGCTGCATTTTTTGTTGCCTTTCATAGCTTCGTAGTGGGTGAATGTAGAGATTGCAAATTTTGTGCACAGCTTGATCGTAGCTAGTCCTAGCCCACCGACGACAAACCGTCCCTGAAAGGGGTATGGTTCTGGTCATGTGACCGATTTAAATTTAATTTTACTCCCCCTAAAATATTTCTGGAACAGCTAAAGCTAGAATCTGCAAATTTGTACAGTGGTTTGCCATGTGACTGTTTAGCATTGGGATTACAAACTGTCCGTTGAGGGGCGTGCGTGGTTATGGTGACATGACGTCTTTAAATTTTGGGAAATAAATGATAATATCTTGGAAATGGTCCCAGATAGAGACATAGTTACAATGGAAGACTAATAAGAAATCATATATGGCGGCCTCTCGAATCGCATGATTGTCAATGACCTTGAGTGGGTTTTATTGTTTGAAACCTTTGTAATTTCTATAACTCATAATTGAAGAGCGATTTAACTATGATATGTTTACCTATAATTTAGACAGTGTACATGGCTTGTAATTTAAGCTTTATTGTCAAAATAAGGAGTTCTGAAGGTCACAGGCAGTCACGTTCAAAAGTGGTAGTGTTTCGAAAATGGTTTTAGATAGAGACATTGTAACAACAGGCCACTAATAGGAAGTGATATATGGCCTTTCTAAAAGCAGCAACTGCAATGATTTTGGGTATATAAAAACTTTAAGGTTATTTGCTGATTGCAGTCTCTTTCAAGTGGGATGTTTCGTAGTTGTAAGATTTCAAGCGTGTGGCACTGTCCCTTTGCAATAGCATTGCTTCTTATCTGGGTCTGTGCTAATCTAACATGGTAGAAGAATGTTGAAGTATAACAGAGTAGTTGTTAGTGGATTGAAGAAGCATGGCATATTGATGTACAAGGTGCGCCGGTAAAAAACAATCCCTTAGGAAAAAATTAATTATCTCAGTTACTGTAAAATAATTTTTCACCAAATTTACAGCTTTTACTGAGGAGGATTCAGCCCGGATATGCAGCAAATTTCATTAAAATATTGGCTGTGGTTTAAAATCTACAACTACTTGAACTTACAAATACATTTTTCTGAGTGAACCAGTACTTTAACTGCGATTCTGATGTAAAAAAATAATAGCAAATGCACCATATGGATATGCCAATCGATTATCATGTCTGGGATGCTATGCTGGAATGATATCAACTACGCATGCTAAAGCTGAGCAGTATCATGCCGCCGAGCTGAACTACTGTTTTGTCGATGATACGGAATGATTAGCTTCACGAGTTCGATGATAAGGCAATTGTATCATTTCTCAACAGTTCGTTTGTTGATGCAACTGGTTGGCAACGTCATATTGCAAACACTCTGTTTAAAACAGAGCAAGCTATAGGCAGCTGATATTCATCATCAAAACGTCTGAACTGTTGATGAAAAGCTGTGCAAAATTTGATTTAGAATTTGTCGATATTTCATGTGTAAGTGCATGTTTACTTGAAAAAGTGACTATAATGTTTAAACTAGTGTATCTCATGGACCACAACAACTGTTAATAAAATTTGCATGATGTGTTACGTGAATACTCGCGTATAAAATCTGAAAGTTTGGCTCAAATCCGTACTACCATTACTGAAATACAGAATTTTTTCTAGAGGATTGTTTTTTATTGGTGCACCCTGTACATCTGTAGTGTAACTCACATGTTGAGACCTTTAGCAGTGGATTAATTAATCCACTAGTTTGTTTAGTCCACTGCTCAAGGTCTCACTACACATGTACTGGGTGCACAAATATGCAAACATTTCATACTATTTTCATGCCATACTTTATGCTGGCATGTATACTTTACATCCTGATTGGATGTTTATGGCCCAAAATTTGTTTTTAAGAAAGTTATTTCTGCAGTGACAAGCCCATACAGGCTCCGTGGCTGTATTGTGCCCCGGATTGATTTGTTGATTTTGGCACTATGTAAACAATGCTTGCTTGGTTACTTAACTTCCTACTACTTACTTACTTACTTATTTTTACTTATTTATTAAGGTCCTTATGTATCTGCTTCTGTGAGAATAGGCCCATTCTATTTCCAGGTCATTGGTCTTACGAGGTGATCAAACCTAGTTTTAGTTATTTTGTGTTTATTTTGTGTTATAGTATCTTTGTGTTCCTGATGAGTGGTTGCTTTTGTTGTACTAGCCAAGAGATTGGATAGAAAAGCATCTCCAAAATTACCTACTGATATTTTGTATTGCGTCGTACGTTAAACCTTTATTCAATCAATCAGTCAATCTGCAATATAAAGCCACTGCTACACTACAGAATTTGGCACAGTGAAAGATGTGACACACGGTGTGTGATGCAGTGAGTGTTAAGGACTGTCAGAGATGAAAACAAATCAGATGCCTGTCGCTACATTGTAGTCTGATGCTTGTTGTTTCTAGGCCTTCAGTACTTCGTCAGTGTTGGTTGGGCAGCAGGAAGAGCAGCCGGCTGATTGAATGATGGGGTGCTGGTGTTGTTATCTGCCTCGATTGAAGTGCAATTGATTTACATGTATCCAGTTGTTTGGCACTTTTTATTGTTGCCGGTTGACTTGATCTACAAGCCTCTCAGCTGATTTGAAATTTTACATAATTGCATATTCATGACTTGCTCATATGAAATAGCATTAATGTGTTATTCTCATTGACATGTACTAAATTTCGGTCAATCAGAATGTGTCAAAAGAGCTTTATGCTTTCTATATTACAAGAAACTTATACTTTCTTTCATGTACTGTTATATTTTTTGATAGTTTTTGCATTTTAATTTTTGTTTATTATGCTTTCAGATTTGGTGTGAACAGACTGATCCTCAGAAGTTTATATATGAAGACATTAATATTGCTGCTTATTTGCTTGTAAGATACTAAACATTACTAAAACATTATTTTATTGAGTATTTGTTGTATATCAGATAAAAATTTGTGTTTATTGTAACTTTATATGCCTTCAGTGCTTTGTCATTGTTGGTTGGGTGGCAGGAAGACCATCTGGTCCATAAAAATAAGTGATGGGGTGCTGATGTGGTTATCTGTCGGCAGCAAAGTCCAATCGATTTGCATATAGTCAAGCCAATGCCACTGCCACCCCATCTATTGCTTCAATAAAATCGAGAATGTTTCTGCCTTTCGGATATTGGCTTACCCAAGTTGTCCTCAAAAGCAGCTGTTAAATGGGCATAGTGTAGTTATTGTAACTTTGTCTTTATGTGTTTTTGCTTCATTTTTTGTAACTGATTTAACCCATCAGTGGATTACGTAAGGTAAAGCAAAGAGAAGTATGTACGAAATCCACATTACAAGTCGGAGTTGTGTTGATGGTGTTTACTGTAAGTTTTATATACAGTTTATGTTGTGTTTTAACAGGTTTTGTGGCAACAGGAGAGGACGACAAAGTCCTTGACAAAGAAGCAGTCTTTTGTTGATTTGGGTTGTGGCAATGGGTTGCTGGTCTATATTCTGACCAGTGAAGGTGTAAGTCACACGTAATTTGTGCACACACACTGTATTATTGCAATTTTCTGGTAAACTTTACCATCATAAACTATATGGAGATTTCAGAACAGTTTTTGTCAAGCGAGATGCCTGGAGGTACATGTATAATGCATTTATTTAATTTTATTACTATGGTATCATTTTAAGTTGTGTTTCAGCATCAAGGTTATGGAGTTGATGTTAGACGACGGAAAATCTGGGATGAATTGAGCAGAGTGGCCTGCCTGAAGGTAATATGTCAGCTTTTGTGTTATCTTATAATATGTGGTGCAGCTCTATACTGTGTCTCAAATAAAATTCACATGTTTGGCTTGCTATAACTTTAACACGCATGAACAGATTTTGATGATTTTTGGCAGAACCGTTAATGATGACTTGATAGTCTAGTGGCTAAGGCATCGGACTGGTGACTCAGTGGTCGCGAGTTTGATCCCGTCATAAAATATTAACTGGGATTGAGCCATCAGTCACCACTGTTTGTAGGACTATGTATGTCTGTTTGCATGTGTGAATGGTTAAACAAAAGTCTCTGATAACTTGTGTCTGTCTCATAGTATTGCCAAATGCAGAAATTCATTGTATGCAGTAATAACTGATCATGTTAGCATAGAACTAATACCATTATTGTGCGATATCGACAGAATTTCTGCTAACAGCTTGTAGCAACGTGCGCAGCAAGTGAGAGTTGGTTGTGAGCAGGAGACTGCATTGGTTGCATCCGACAGTCTGGCGTATCCTGAGACGGACTGGTTGATAGGAAATCACAGCGATGAGTTGACTCCATGGATTCCTCTTATTGCTGCTAGGTGGGATGCTTGTCCACTTTTCTACATTTTATTCTTTATCTGCTGCAGCCTTTACGTAGCTTGTCAGAATAAAAGCCTCAGCAGATATCACATTTCTTGATAGGCTGTGAAGCAATTCTTATCTTGGTATGGTCAGTTATAAATACCGCAGTGTACTTAAGCTAAGCAACTGTTGGAAACTGACAACAGTGCAAGATTTTTTGGAGATTTCTAAGAAGATGAAACAATCCAGTTTGCTGAGTGCTGTTTCTTGTATCTGTTCTTTTTATGGTACGTTTGGTACTACATTGGGTTTTAGTTTTAATGCTGACGATACAGTAATGTGTATAGCAGTGAATTAAACATAGACGTGATGTTGTATGATTAGATCGCACTACAAATGCTGTTACTTTGTACTGCCGTGCTGCACGTGGGACTTCACTCAGAAGTTTTCAGACAGAAGCACTGGTAGCAGCCATTACCGCACATATCTCGACTATATACGCAATATTGGTGAAATATGTGGCTTTAGTGTTCGGGAGGATGTTCTGAGAATACCGTCTACAAAGCGAGTTAGTATGTTTCATGAGTTCATGAGTATCACACAGGGGCATGTGCAGAAAATGATTTCGGGGGGGGAGGCTAAAATATTTGGCCCCCTGGATTTGTGGTCTGTACGAGGCTGAGACTAGGTTTTGTGTTCTGTGCAAAATTAGGTTTTGCTGCTACTTTTGACTAATTGTGACAGAATAAACACTTGTTGAAGAAATGCACTGTCTTACTCTTTTGTTGTAATTCATGCTTAGCTGTTACCTGTTTTGACTAGTTTCAGAAATGCTTAAATTTTTGAACTGAACTGATGGACCTGCAAAAGCCTGCTTTGGTTATGCATTGACCATCATAGTGTAACTCCCGAAAATGATGGGCAGTTAGAACACTTGAGTGTGTTGTCATCTGCAATGGAGTTTGTGGAATTTGACAGGTGTGCTTTGTTGGTATCGATCGTACTTATCCTCCGGAAAATGAAGCAGTTATTGAAGATGAACGACAGAAATTCCTGCAACAGAGATGTTCGGTTACTGCTCCACTGTGCAAGACATCCACTTACTGTAGAGATAGTCTGTCGGTGAGTGAGACACCAGTACAGTTTGTGCCGAGGTCGGCTGCAGAAAAACCACGGAATGCCGTAACAGTTGATGATTCCAGCAAACAGCTAATCAGAACAACTGTTCTGATGGAGTTACTGACTCGTGCAACTGATCTTGTGACACTCGACAACAAAACTTGGAATAGAGGCGGTAGGTTTATTTCACATTTTTATAAGTATGCTGCACTGGAGATGTGTGTACAATGAATGTTGTTGTTTGGTTAATGTTTGTCACCAAAACCAGCTGCATTGTGGGGCTTTCAAGGCAAAATACATGTAGAAGTTTTAGACATATGCAAAGAAGTAGGGTATTGTTTATTCATTGTCTGTATCTTCCATTATTTTTTGGATATAGGGAGATATTAGTAAAATTGTGAATGTGTCCTATGCAGCCTTTAACTCCTTTCTGATTGCATCACACATGTTGTCAACAACACAAGGAGACTATCACAAAGTGATGAAAGTAAATAGTAATATAAATGGAGTATAGCAGTTTGCAAACATGCCTCACTGCTATGCAAACTCACATGCCATATGGATCACACAGCAGAGGAGACATTTCCACCTTTACCCCAGCCAGTTAATGCTGGTACTCAATTTAGCGACCATGGAGGGATGCAAGGCTGAGTAGACCTAGTTGGTTTGGTATGCCTGCCGGAAGATGGTCATCCATCCGAGTACTAACTGGGCTCGACGTAGAGTAACTTCGTTCATGCTACGAACGATGCTGTTGTTACACCAAGCCATCAACCTGTATGCCTGTATGCGTATCTGTATGCCCAACTTCATTTACAGATGATGTTGCACATGATGACTTTGAACAACAGTTTTACAGACTGTTATTATCTTTCATGTAGATTTAACAAAAATAAGTAGTTTTACAGTGTGTACTGCTGCCAGCTGTAGTGAGTTTTGCACGTATGAACTTTTGTGTTGTTATTTTGAAGTGTAAGTTTTTGCCTCAAAAGAATTTTGTTAATTATTAGAGATGTGAATGTTTAGAAGTGCAGTACATAAGCTTATGTGAACAGTGAGTAATAAAAACATTAACATGTTGTGCACAGTTTTCAGTGATAACTAATTGATGATCTTTGAAGAATGATTAGCTAGCATATATGTTGATTTATAATTATGGTCAGTAGTTAAGAAAACTCATGAGTGACTTCATTTTTGACTGGAGATAATAAGGGCTGGTCAACATTGTCAATGTGTGTGTCTCCACTTTGCTAACATGAGAAATACATAGTTATAAATGGATTATGTGTTGTCATGTTTTCTTTGTTGTGGTATAAAGGTTGCATTCCGCTGTGTGAAATTGGAGGCATGTTTGACAAGGAGATGCTGTCGCAGCTGAAATCTGAAAATGGAGGATTGCAAACAGTGCTTAGAAACTGTGCTGATGTATTCTGTGGTAAGTTTAGCTTTTCAAATATACACTTCAAATGCTGTAATGAATTTACAGACACAAGCATTGTTTTATCAAGGCATATTTATAGCAATTGAACCTCGGTAATGGTACTACATAAACTAGAAACCTAGGCAGTCATATCGACCTGCATACCCATGCAGGATGCGCATTTGATAACTGCATGACTTTGACCTTTGATCTCAGGGTCAGTGCATGCTGAGATCCCGCCACGAACTATATGTCTGTTGAGTGGTATTAATAGTTGAAGTTGTTTTTCTTTTAGATCGTGGCAGACACACACACACATACACAGACTCACAAAGTCACAGATGCCACTGATCACCCTACCCACACATTAGCTATGGTGCTACTGCTGACGTGGATAATTAACTAACTATAGTTTATTGTGCAGATTTGGCTTTCGCTGCCATTTGCATATTTCATTTTGTAGATATATACAGGGTTCGCCAATAAAAAACAATCCCCTAGAAAAAAATCTGTATTTCATCCATGGGAGTACTGATTTGAGCCAAACTTTCAGAGTTTGCAGGAATGTTGCCTGAATACTCTCAGGCAACATTCCTGCAAATTTTATTGAAATAACTTATATGGTTCAACAGATACAGCAGTTTAAACTTTTAAGTTCACTTTTTCAAGTAAACATACAATTGCACATTGCATATTCATGAATAATGAATCAAATTTTGCAGAGCTTTTCATCAACAGCTCAAATGTTTTAATGATGAATATCAGGTGCCTATAGCCCACTCAGTATTTAAACAGAGTGTTCACAATATCATTGCCCACCAGTTGCAGCAACCCACGATCGAAATCTGTTGCAAAAATTATACAACTTAGTTATTAATAAACTCGTGAAGCAAATCATTCCATGTGGTCGACAAAATGGTCATTCAGCTCAGCATGATGTTGGTCAGCTTTGGCATGTGTATTCGATAGTGTTCCAGCATAGCACCCCACACACCCACACATGAAAATCCACTGGCATATCCATATGGCACACTTGCTATTATTTTTACACCAGAATCACAATTTTATTACTGGTTCACTTAGAAAAATGCACTTTTAAGTTCAAGTAGTGGCAATTTTTAAACTCACAATAAATATCGTAACGAAATTTGCTGCCTACGTGGCCTGATAACTCCTCTGTAAAAGCTGTAAATTTGGTGAAAAAAAATCTGCTACAGTAACTGAGATAATTAATTTTTCCTAAGAGATTGTTTTTTTATTGGTGCACCCTGTATATGAGTAGGTGTAGTTGTCATCCTGTCGAAGTTAGTGCCTTGGCTGGAAAACCTTGATATGTCATTGAATTGAACAAAAGTCCGGGAAGTGTCAGGAGGAAAATGATATCGGGAAAACTGCTTAATGCTGACCTCACATTCAGTGATACACAGGTACTCAGTGGACTGTTGCTGGCCTTGTTTTGCACATTATGGATTTTCATCTTATATTATAAAGCCAAATCTTTCTATGTATTTGTCTGCTTCTTTGTTCCTTATGCACAGCCACATGACTCACCTCAACAGTATTTGGCATATGGCATCCTTACACCCCAAAGATTGTTATGTGCTGTGAATTTGGGAACAGGCCGCATTGCCACTGGACCTAGAAGTGTTACAAGCATGTTGTTAATGGTGAGACTGTGTAATGTGTTGTAGTTCGTAATGGGTCTGTTTCACTAAGAGACTGGACGTCGCCAGATTACAACACATACCGCATGTCTCGACAGAAGAAGAAACCAAGTGTGTCTGCAGCACAGAAGTTGAAGACGTCACTGTGTTTCTACTACATGCACCATCCGGATGGCTGCCCATTATCAACCAGTGACTGTCGTTTTTCACATGGCGTAGAAGATTTGCAAAGTTCTAGGTCACCAAGTTATTGACTGTGAAAGCGACTGTCAAACTGGTTATCTGCTGATAACAAGGTGTAGTGGTCTTGTGTTTTTGGAAGACATGTACCAACCAGCTAACAAGTAAGCCTATAGGCCACTACATTGATAAGCTTAAATTCCACAGGACTGACGTGGACACCGACACGGACTTCCTCGCCGATATGGGTCATTGGCAGGGCAGCACCTATATAAAACCTCAACCAGGCAACTAAACACAGTGCAGTGAGCAGCAGCTACCGATATCAGTAGGCCTATGGCAGAAGACCAACGAGAAAAGCTTGTGATAGAGGTGATAGGAACAAAAGAAGAATTCTGGCCCTAGAAATGGAACCAAAAGAACTGAACACAGAAATATTAACGACAGTGCTTCACAGTGAAGAAACATGGAAGAAGGAAGAAGAGACAGATAGAACAACGAGTGATGAAGAGGAGGGAGAGGAAGACGAAGTAGACAGTGAAATTAGAAGATTTTACAATGAAGGTGACGACGTGGAGACGGATGAGACCTCAAACAGTTACACTGACTATGCAGAAGATGAGGGGGCGTCAGACGAAGAAGTAAAAATATTGTCATCAGATGGAGAGGAGAGTGAAAGTGACACTGGTGGCGGTGGAAATGACAGAGAGTAAGCCGAAGTAAAAAAGAAATTGCTGTATATAAGCTTAATAGCTAGTAAAGATGCTATATTGAAAAAAAAACTTTATGAAGCTTGTGATAGAATAGTAATGTAGAAAAGTTTCTTTTTTGAATTAGTCATGTATTTCAAATGGACTATCAATGTGAGGTATGTGAAATCTATATTTGTTATATTATTGAAATTAATAACATAATAGTATATGTATAGTAGATAAAATGGGGGTCACAAGTTCAGTAAAAAGAATAGTTTTAGGTGATGCTGTGTAATATCATTAGTACATGTCATACAGAATAATTAATGATGCATGAACACAAACATTGCTTACTAAGCAATACTATACTAAGTCGTCGAGAAAATACTGCAAATGTAACGAGTAATATTGCAACAACAGTCCAATGACGTCATCAATCTATACGTCACTTTATATTGTCTAATAAAACCAATAAATATGTGAACAAGCACACATTCACACAACACAATGGTCTATAATCTAATGTAAAGCAACAACACTTAAAGCATATAATTTACACATATTCCATAAGCTGCAGATCCTCATAAAATTCAATCAACGACTGGCAATTGTGAGAGGGAAGGATACAAATGCAGTGGGAGAGCAACTGAAAGTGCGTCATCATGACGTGTTGTTTGAGGTTCATCTAGATCATTCTGTCCGACTAAAACAGCATGACCCGAAGGTGGCTTGACTGTTTTAAAGTCGACTAAACGGAAATTTCCATTATATTCTAGTAAGCACAGTACATAGAAGGCTTTCCTTTTCAGTATGCATTGAATTTGAAACTTAGCCCATGGTGAAATGAGCACGTGTGGGAAATTTCTGAGAAACACCTTCTAAAATATGGGTGATTTCAAAGGTTGGCCGCTTGATATAAATTGCTGGCCAAATCTTTGCAGTAGAGATTGTTTCTATGTAAGTAGCTGAGTGAAACTGATATGCATATAATGCAGAAAAAAAAACGCATACAACGAATTCTGATAAATTTGTTGTGATCTCCAATTTCAAGAGTAATGTAGAGATTGTGCTGTTTGAGATGTTTCACAAATCCACACTAACAAGAGAAGGATAGTCAGTACTGCTAGAAAAAGTACAGTAGTGAGATCGATAACAGTAGCTTGATCAACCAAAAAGGATGAGGCTGTGTTGGTGTAATTCTCAACTCGTATACAAGACTGTCGACGGTATGATAGTATCCTTCCCGAACGATATATATTTCACTCGGGTGCTCTACCGTATCGGTGCATTCATCGAGCAGTTTGACGTAGCACAAATTTTTCAGAACATTGTCAAAAATGGCCGGCACCGACAATTCGGTAAGAGCGACCTCCCACTCGCCACCATCTAAGGCAACTGGGCTCGGTAGTTTGATCGTGTATTGCGCAGCCGTATTTTTCGGGTACAAATCCATGCGCGCATTGGACGGTAAAGTTAGGTAAAAACGACGTGAATTCATCTCTTCGTCAGTGCCGTCACCCACGAGTTGAACTTTACCGGATATCCACGCCACTTGACAAAATATTCGACCTTGCCCGCTCTCTTTCTGGTCTTCAAAATGCGTTCAATATCGAACGGCTCGTCCTCGGCTTTAGTCACCGACTGAAGTTCGTCATCGTAAAACGCCCCTTTTGTATCTTCGCCGGCCAGATCTTTCAACTTGTACGTGACCAGTACGTTAAGCATTCGATCGGCCACCTTGAATATTTCTTCGCAGCAGTTGCCTATGTATCC
>Ga0209782_1001202_pt1 | contig 13126 bp, 7 predicted proteins | sample WorMetmaBAHAMAS1_FD_187390 | JGI IMG/M metagenome (GOLD analysis project Ga0209782, IMG submission 187390) | Marine gutless worms symbiont microbial communities from Max Planck institute for Marine Microbiology, Germany - Inanidrilus... | ecosystem: Host-associated > Annelida > Digestive system >... | reverse complement strand
ATGGAATCTTAGCAAAATTGCACAAATTCAACAAATGCAGTCACATAGTGAACTGATAAAAATCAAAAATACTTTGATAAGACGTCAAGTAAGCTAAGTAAAAACAGCCTGTTATTTTGTTTAGAGCTGTATGCCACTTTTAGTAGCGAAAAATTTCTGTAAAAATGTAAAAAAAAACTGGGGTTTAAAAATGTTTATCAAATTTTATTAACTTTTTTATTGAAAATTTCATATCACATCTTTAGCGAGAAAGCCAAGAAATATCCAATTTCTGAAAGTAGCACAGGTCATTTCAATTTACTCACATGCCAATCGGATTGTTGTTAATTGCTTCGTCTTTGCATTGTAGGCTTGCACTGATGAGACCTGTTACAGTGGAGGAAGAAGATGATGTAACACATGGTGACTATTGTTGAGGATGCTGTTGAACAGATTGTCATCGGCTTGACGGCACAGGTCGGCGAACGATGGTAGATCTGGTGGAGTGAACCGGCTACGCTCGCTGCGACGGATGAACGCCTGAATTTGCTGTCGATCGCTGGGACTCGCAAAGCCCAACCACGCAGACGAGCCATACATCAGCTTGGAGATGACGACTGCCTTGTAGACAGATTGGAGGGCTGAGTCATTCATCCCATCCCAAGTGATTTCGGGATTGCAAAAATGGTCGGGATCCCAAGATGCCTGGATTAATTTTCTATGGAGGTCATTTTGGCTAGAGTTCATTTTAACTTTTTTTGGAACCGTTTGGACAGGGGCGTTGTTTTGACCGGTAACTTATCGAGTACTTAAACCGATCCTGCTACCTTGGCCTGTTGCTCATGTCAGGTTTTTTTGCATCATCATGTATATTCCGGATTGTGGCACATTTTTATCTATCGTCTGGAACGGCCCTATGTAGGTAATGACCTCGTGACCTGTGGTGTTTCGTTTGTTTATGTTTGTGTTAGTAAATGTTGATAGCTAATAATAATGTCTCGATCAGCGGTTGATTTGCTCGACGACGATACGTTGGAGTCGTTCTTTGACGAGTGCCTTTTGCGATCTATCTGCAATCATGTTTACTTCGGCCAGTGGCATCTGGCAGAAGCGTACTTCACGGCACACAAACAGCGCAAGGGTCGTCATTTGACTGACGTCGCTTCGTTGTTTCGGCGCATGATTGAAAATCCATACGGAGCAAGGTTGTCAGTTCGGTTTGCTGCTCATGTGACGACCCAAAATAGACAAAACCAGTAGACTAAATTGTTGGTGCTGTGATAAATGGTTAGTGCTATGCCAGACTTCAAGACTTGTCCATTTCAGCTTGCAACAACTGATTCATGAATCTTGTCCTATAAGCAGTTAACGGTGAGGCCAGGCCTCAGGCTTGTGCTTTTTGTTGTCGTATGCCCAAATGTGAGTTGCTTTCCTGAGTGGTCAAAACTCGAAATGCAATCATGTGACACTTATAAAGAATGAAGACAGACATCTTGACGCTTTTGAGATGAAAGGACTGAGCAGGATACTGCATGTTTCCTCATGGTGTGACCATAGAATGCTAGCTTCTTTGCTTTGTCAGTCTTTAATAGTTCCTTTCTTACTCCAGCTTTGTTGAGAACCCACTCATTTGTTTTCTTTGCTGTCCACAAAACTCGTAGTATCCTCCTTAATAGTAGTGGTTGTTATAGCAGCTGATGTGTGTATGCATTTGTCTGTTGTACAGAATTCTGAGTGAAGAATTTTTGTATGCATATGTGTGTTTGTTATCATGTTTGCAGTTTAGGTTCGCAATCTGTGCCAACACCGCATCACCTGTCTTGGTTGTCTATGCAGCAGTTGTACTCTGTTACCACCTGTGATAAACTGGTAAACAATATTTCCTGAATCTAAATTGTTGTATTGATGCTATGTGCTTATAAACACGCTGCATGTGGCATTATTTTTGCAGTGTACTTTGTATATTTGCTGTGAAAATGTAGCAGTAATTTCATTATTGCTAACTACGAGTTGTTAACGGTTAACTGGCCCTAAATCTGGGACCGGTCACATTTGGCATGGTCCAGTGAACTATAATTGTTCCCATTCTTTCCATCCTGCCAGTCCCACAGATCTTGTCTGCCTACTATGTACTGGACTCAGTAGTACTGCCTGCTGCAGCTGCTGTATGTTGCCATCATCACTAGTCGCAAAAAACTTCAACCGACTGAGTGTCAATTACCCACAGTACCTTGGCCCACTGATGGCTGTTAAGTCAGCTACGCTGGATGAACAACTCTTAACGTGAACCAGCCATGCAGTGCCACAGCCATCGCGTGCCTTGCGTTATGTTCGCTCTGCTCTCAGTGCTTTGTGATAAGGTAGGTAGGTAATCCTGTGTACAATGTGCTTTAGTGACTTCACTCATTGTAACGTCGTTCTGTTATGTGGGTGACGGGCACATGAAGGAATAACCTTAATGAGAGAATAAGGAAGGTTAACCTGTTAACCGGTCTTTTTAGGCACGGTTAACCGGTCCAAATTTATGGCTGGTCTTAACAACTCTATTGCTAATGATGTCATGTGGTATTAGTGTGCTGAGGTGTAAATGCGACCTGAGAACTGAACAACTTAGTCGCTGGTCCCGGCAAGGCAGTGTGCATCACATATTCCAGCCCTGGCATCCTTTGCATGAAGGAGTCGTCTAGACTTGGCATCTGCCTTCATCTAGCAAAGGCTTAACCCCAATACCATGCCACCATAGGGCCTTTTACAGGAAAATATGAAATCGTCTAGAAAATAAGAAGTACATAACATATTGCAGTGCCGCCAATAAAAAACCAAACCATAGCAATAGGTAATATCCACAGAAAATTTAGCAAAGTTTAGATGTGTGGTGCCTTAGAGATGTACATGTGGACAGACAGACAGACAGACATATGCTCATCACAGTATTATGCTTTTTTACTGGAAGCATAGTGAAGATGAAACACAGAAACCTAGATTGGTAGCAAACAAATCTATAAATAGCACATTAGCAGTGGAGAATGGTCCATGTTGTATCTGCAGCTGTGGTCATTGTTTATCACTAGAACTTTGCTCTAGCCCGTGGCTTGCAAACCATGGCAATCGGAGTAAATGGAGATAGAGGCTGAATACCCACTTCTTGGTCTGGGTCACTGTGACACCACAACACCACAAAAAAACATTATGACGTCACTTCCGTCGCAAAATAGATTGAAGATACCTGCTTTGCAGGGTAAATAACGTTACCCTCTGTGTCGTTTATATGAGTGCACCCTCATTGTGACGTCAGGATTACTCTTACGTTTTTATAAGTAGTGATTTGCTGGCACTGTAATGTTAGTTGTTTAATGTTAGTTGAAAACCATTGATGTATTGCATTAACTGGTAGGATGTACAGCACGAGCTGCAAAGATTAGTCGAGCTACGACTGTTGCTGGTCGAATTGTCTGAGCGGATATCAATGAAACTGTTGGACATATCTCAGTTGTCTGAGGCTGGCATTGATCAGGTACTGCACTGCGCCTGTTGTTTCACACGCTGCACAGTATTATGACTACACACCTCACATGATACAATGTGACACTAAATACTGATGCATAACATCATCACCGAGGTTCACGACAAGAAGATTTTTCCAGGGAAGTAATTTAAGGGTTTCTGGGAGGAATTTGGACCACAGATGGGCAGAATGAAACAGTGAAACTGTTGGAAATAACTTGGAATATTGATCTTTAGCGGATATAGGTAATAATTTTAGTTATTTTCTAGCAGGGAATAAGTATCAGCACTGTACTGATGCAGAATTTAGTATATAACATAAGGGATAAGAATTGCGTGGGACTTTTTAATCAGAATAATGCATAATGTCTCGTGTTATTTTAGAATCGTTTTGTTGTGTCCGACAATTTATAAATGGGAATGATATTGTGACGGATGATAAAAAAGGAGCATGGGTGCAAAAGAAGTTTAGCAGCCGCTGAGGATAGCCAGCTTAGTCTGCTGTATGGAAGGAAAACAGCAAATTAACAAAATATCCATAAAGAATAACGATAAAAAGATACTTCAGTTTTAGAGTAAATGCAGCCTATGTCTTACTCCATAAGGTATTCATGATGTTTATCAGATAACTAGAACTTCATTATGTCACTAATTCGCTAACAGCACCACATCTATGACTGTTAATGACTTTTTACAGTTCTCCCTCGATTTTTTTTCCATGTTTAGCGCGAGATGTAATATATACATGCTGCGCTTATGCTACAATGTCAGTGTCCGTCTGTATGTGACGGAAGTGCATTGGCGCATTATAGCTAATTTAGGTTTCAAATTCCCATCCCAATTTACCATGCATTGTGGTCGCGGTGCATGCGGGCACGAGGGAAGGGATCATCGCCAGGAAGAGTGGAGGGATCATCTCACGCTATGCTAGCCACTGCTAGGCCCTCTTGTTTCTATAAGAGATAACTACTAACATGCTACTTATGTCTTACCAACACAATTTGCTGTTACACCATTTATGTACTGTGCATCGTGCAGTTTAAATTCTAACCATGGCACATGCTAATCCAATGATGTTAAATGCTGACATAGTTACTGTTGTTCAATGATAATGATAATACACAGTGAACTAGCAGACGATCTACAGTCACTCAGATGCTACAAATTAACAGTTATGAAGGGTTTGGGTACAGCTGAACAAAAATATTAATACAAATTTGTTGATTTATTTATGCTTTAATAAAATTTGTTAACATCTCGCTGACTTTTTATGTGCAGGTGTGCTGTGATCTCTATTCTGCAGCCACCACCAGCAGTTTGCCGTCTGACGAAACAGTGAAGCTGCTAGCTGAAGTGTTGTATGTGTTGCCGGATCTCGGTGATGCGCTGCTACGAGCCGTTGGTCTCGTCCGTCTTCGACTCGAGACCCACATCACTTGCCTTCATCATGCTCTTGATGAACTGTCTGATGTAGCTGCAACTGGAAACGTTAGTGGCTTTCGGTTGAGTTACGTGGAACAGAACACAGCCCGGTTTTATCGATTACTGGCACTGTTTGATGTCGGGGATGAAGAGGCTTCCGAGAACAAAGAGGAGCTACAGCAACTGTGGCTGCGAATTGTGCAGTTGTTGTCCAGTGGGATGTCTGCACTGAACCGAAGCACGGTGCTGTCTTGCTTGCTTTCCCAAAAGTCACAGTCGGTGTGCCGACGGTTTGTGAAGATGCTAGACAGTGCGGATCTTCGCAGTTTGATCAGTAGGACGGCTGCATCTCAGTTTAGTTCGGCGTACAACCGTTCCACCGCTTCAAGCTACACTGCGCCGACTCATTCTTTCAGCAGTGAGTCAGCATTGTGCACTGACAAGACACATGAAGTAGATGCTGTTGCCGATGATGCTGGCACTGTAGATAAGTCAGAATTAATTTTCAATTTGCCATCCAATGTCGGCGATGATATCGTTCCAGTCATAGCATTGTCATCAACCAGCGATCATCATAAAGCATGGTACCATCTGTATTTGACATGCTTTGACAGAAAGATACATTTTCTTGATTTGTTTTTGGTAAGTAACATGACTTGTGTAGTTGTAGTTGTAATCTATAGGCCTGTTTTTCATCGCCTACCAGAACCTAACAGGGTGTGGCTGTTAGTTGTTTATTTTTCACTCTAGACCAGTCAGCTTTCGGTATATTAATCACATGACTACCACGTTTACATACCACACACCTACCTGGTAGGTTCTGGTAGGCTACGAAAAACGGGCCTTATGTGTAGTTTTGGTATCTGAGTGAACTCATTGAACTGGTTTTCTGTGTTATTTGTTGTATATTGCCTCCTGCGGCTACTTTCAATAAGGTCTTTGCATTTGCTCTCCATTACGGTTTCTTGGTCTTCCAATTTATTCATGATTCTTAAACAAGAAATGTCGTGAGGATGCACATAAAACACTTTGATTCCTGAACAGTTCCCTGTGACAGTTTGGCAATGTCATAGTGACAGCAATGAATTGATTGCATAAACAAACTGCTTTTAGTCAAGTTAGGTTAGTTCTGGGATATATGAACATTTGCTGGTGTGCTGATTTTGTGTTTAACCCACAAAGACCAACTCAGCCCATAGTTAGGTGCAGTTAGTTGCACTGTCTATCTCCAGGAAATTTCTCGTTTTGTTGTACAATAGGCCCTGTACCTAGGACTAGCTCTGCAAGTCATAAATGCAGGCAGTATAATTTGGTACCAGCCAAAGGGTGGCAATGCTCTGTGCTTGGAAATAAAGCAGGTATGACTTATTATTATGCCCACTGCCGTATGGTATTGGGCATAAAGCAATGCTGCAATCTGTCAGTCTGTCTGTCTATCTCATTTGCTGGCTGAATGCATGGTTTGCCCACGTCGAACCGCCATTGGGGAGGAAGAGATATCGCTTCGCTACACAATACTTTATAGTTTTGTGAAACTATAATCCTCATTAACACATGCCTTATGCGAGTGTTATAGACATGATTAGTATATACAAGAACTGTACACATCCACATTTATTAATTTATTGTTATGTAGTATTTACGAATTTTCTTAAATCAGGCAAAAATGTACGTAGTTCCAAAAAGGTCAAATAAAAGTATTGACCTCCTCATATGGATATTGCTTAGAGCCATTGCTTATCGTTTAACAGAATATTGTTTAATGGTTGATATTGTTTAATAGTTGAACAACAACTGAACTTTATCTTTCATGCAGTTGTGTTACTTACTGCGTGTAGGACACTTTCATTTATCTAGTGAAGCGTCGGCAGTTTGATGTCATTGAACAACTGCTCAAGTCCGACTGGTTGCGACCGCTGTGTCATATTGTTGTCGTGCTGTGCTGGGATTTCTGTGAAACTCCACATGATGCCGAGAGGCTAGTCTCCTGTGCTGTGAGTATTTTGGATGAATGAAGAGAATATACAGACATTGTAGAGTGAGAAGTGTGCCACAGTGTTGATGTTTGTTTTGTTTTGGGCCACTGTATATACTCAGTACAGGGAACCGAGTGTAATATAATTAGGCTGCAGTGCTGTCTGTAGAGCAAAACCATCATCGAACATCGAACATTCCCTCCAATCATCTGCTGGTCTGTGTGTGTGTCTGTCTGTCTGCCCAGTGCATTGTGACAAAACAGCTGATCAGATATGGATGCAGTTTGGGATGGTAGGTCAGATGGGTCCACGGAGTTGGGTTTGGGGATCGGTCCACAGGAGCGAGTAATTTTTGGGTCGAATGTGGGGTGCCCCCATTGTAACCAATGTGGAGTTTGCGGCATCGTGGCCAATTCACAAATTACTTTGGGATTTTTTCTTATTCCTTACTGGGTTGTCTATAGTTCGTTTGTTCTACAGCACAGTACATCAGAGCTTTACTTGTGTGCATTGGCAGTCTTTATCTTATGTCTTATTCAGTGGACTTACACTAAGACTAAGAACAAGAGACTTTCATGCTTGAGTTTGGTGCCTTCTATAGCATGTGCTCACTGTGTGTATTATGTAACTAAGGATGTGTGGATTATGTATGGATTCTCGTGTGAGAGGTATTTTTTAAAATGCAGGGTGTGGTCTCGTTCTCAATCTCTGATCAACTGGCAGACACCGTAGTATCGTCCTTGGTCTGTTGGGTCAATGCCTTGGTCTTAGTCTGGCTTGGAAGACCTCATTTAAAAGGCATCAGAAAGTCTTGCATACTTGTGTGAAAGCTGGTGTAAAGTGAGCAGCATACCTTTATATCGAGTCATTTGGTGGATTAAGAAATGATTATGCCATTGATAGGAGCATTTCAACGCTGATGTGAGAAGATTAAATGGCAATGACCTGTCTCCATCTGGTAGAAATTTGGTGATGAGCTAACTGAGCTTCCGTCCAGTGACCCCAGATTTTTTATGAGTTAGAATGTGTACAGCAGGCATTGAGTAGTACTCGGATTATTACTTGGATTAGTTACACTATGTTCGCTATGCTGCATTTTCTAGTTTGTAGTTACATCTTTTTTACTGCATGACAGACAAAGGTTGCAAGTACATCTAGTGAGGATGTCATCATTCCATTGTCAACAGCTGTGAAACTTCTCGGTCAGCAGGCAGAGCTGGCCGCATGGTTTACCGATAGCTTTCAGTAAGTCATCAAACTCGAATGATAGCTTGCTTGTATTTTGTTGTTTGGGTTTTAATGAAAAATCAATTAGTGAGGAGCATTAGTTTTTAGCACGAGATGTAGTATATACATCTCGCGCTTATGCTACGATGTCAGTGTCTGTCTGTCTGTCCATCTGTCTGTGACGGAAGTGCATTGGCGCATTATAGCTAATTTAGGTTTCAAATTCTGATCCCACTTTACCGCACAGTGCTAGTTTTCTTGTTTGTATATTTTATTTGGTGATTTCGGTGTGTTATTTTTGTGATCTCTTGCTTCTGATCTGACAAACCGATTGTCTCTGGAACTTGTGTGTACTTGTCGTTAGCCAGTGTCTGTAGCTCTATACAGTATGGCTTTATTAGTGTATGTTGTTCTTTTGTCTTGTTAATTTAATTTTTTTTTGTTTTACCATTTGTCAAAACATCGAAGGACGTAAAGCACTTATCTTAGTGATTGTGGCTTTATCCTTTCTTCATTAACCACCAGTGGTCTGTGTAATGTACCAGTAATGGTTAAAGCATTGGCTTGCGACTTGAGAGGTCGTGAGTTCGACTTCCGTCCATTCCACTGCTATGTAGCGACATTTGGTACAAGTCACGGGGCAGCAATATCCTTGGCTTTGAAGATAACTGTCGGTGGGGTTTGCACCGGCCATGTGTCACAGAACTTCAAAGTGGTTTATCCACATACAGCCTCAAGGCCTAAGTAAGGGTGATGACCACCGCACCAACACTCGTGGCTTCTATTGCCATTCTGCGTGTGCAGTTGCGTTTTGTCGACTGTATTAATAAACGGAAGAAGAAGAACACTTCTTATGGAGTCTGCTATTCTTTACCTTTTACCGTTATCTATCACTAGACTCTGAGAGAAGGAGCGTTTCTCTCTTCGTTCTGGCTGTTTGATGCCATAATTACTAAGACCGACTGTAGTCGGCAAATTCTACAGATACTTACTTACGGTGTTTTACGTTGCAGTGAAGTTTTGCGAGGTGGAAGGCAATGGCGGAATGGTCTTGAGTTGTTTCACAATCTGGAGCTATGTTCGGCACTGGAGATGCTGTTGCGTGCTCGTTGCTTGACAGAACTTGAACCTGAACTAGTCATTTCAGCGCTTGCAAACTGTCCATCGTTTGCCAAAGATGGTTTGTTTTCGTCTGTTAATGTTCTCTGTTTGCTTTATAGGTCATACTACAGCTGTTTTGTTCTACCTCTGTGGTCATCGGCTGCTGTCTGTGCCAGAACATAAAATAAACTCAGCTGTAACTATCCAATCATTTAAATTAACTTTTACTGGTCCGTATTTTACCAGTCCAAAATTTTGTTGAAATTTTTCCGTATCTTTTCAATATTATTTTGCTCTCAAGTCAAAGTATTAACCTCATCTGTTGTGGCAAAGCTACTTAGGGAGTGATAATACAGTGATTTGAACTGTCAGTTGCCTATTACTGGTATTTCATAGTATTAAGATGCTGGAGGAAGCATTTTGTTGTTATGCATTTATTCTGATCCATTGAAGATATTGATGTTCTGGAACAGATGGTTGCTTTCAATACACAAATGCAAGTCGGCATATGTCTGCGGCATTTTCTACCAGTCGGCCAAGCAGTGTTGATGTTTACCGTGGATTCTGTGCCTTGCATGATGTCATGTGTTATATCACTGACAGTTCTCCGTTTACCAGTGGTAATCAGGATATGCATCCAAACAGAGTTGATATTGGAGCAGCATCAGATGCCACCTACAGCGATGGCCGAGTTTTACCATCGTTGCTGACATCCGCTGGCCGACATATCAGCGGCATTGTTTTGCCGGCTTTCCGACTTGAGATAATGGAAGACGTTTTTTCGCTGTTGTTTGCTCGTAATGAACATCTCCGTGATTTGCAGGATTCTCCGGACCGTCAGAGCTGCGATAGTGAACCTGAAAATTTCAACGAAGATGTCAGCAGTCCGAAACGTCAGGAGTTTTTGTTCAGTGTAGCTGGAGGGAATACGGACCGCGGAAGTACTCCGGGTGTTTCCGATGCTGCAATGAATGCTCATGAAGTACCGTTAGGAACATTGACGGTTGAGAGCAGATATTCTCCGTTGGAAGTGAGTTCGTCAAGTGTGGATGGTCATAGCGACGAGTTGTCTGGAAGTCAGACCGTTAGTAACGGCAGCGTGCAGTGTGCGGACGAGAGTGGATTTCTGGCGCGAGATTACGTGTTGCACAACATTCTGCTTCTGCTGCACGACTGCTGCGAGAAACTGCTACGCGAATTAGCTACGAAACTCCGCTCGGCGGACAACAGAGACTCCAGTCCTGGAGAGCAACATTCTGCAGGTTTGCAACTGAAACAGCGTGTTGAAACGCTGCATGAGCATGTCCAAGATGCACAGTGGCGACTGCGGATTGTTTCGGTGCCCCGCTCGGTCCCGATCTCTGGTTTGCCCAAACACCGTGAACCAAAACGGCACCGGCGACGAAGCAAGCACTATCGCGACGGAGTCGATTTTAAGGAATCGGCTGCTTGTTTGATGACGTCTCATCATTCAAACATGGACCACACAATTGTGTCTAAGATGCTTTGTCGGCCAGACTCACTGATGAATCTCTGCCTTACTGAAGGGAGGATTGCGGAGGCTGAAGAAGTGGTGAAGGTTAGTTATCTTGCTAATGCACTACGAGTCCTTTTTGTTAATATTGTTTTAAAGTATAGCTTGATTATCAGGTATCAAAAACAATTCTTTGTGTTATAATTTTTTTCACAGTTATTAGAGCGTCTATGATTTATTAATAAATGCATGTTGAGTTTTTCATTTTTTAAGAATATACTCTTATTGCCAGTTTTGCATTTAAAGTCTGGTGAGATTTTTAAATTGGTGAATTTGCTGAGCAGTATCATGGTGAAAGAACTTTGGAAGTTGTTTAGTATTTAGTGATGGTGTGAGTATAATGGTACCATTTTTGGTTTGCCCAACATGTAATGAATTTATGGGAGTGGTTAATTAGTGGAAATGAGCCTTGTACTATAGTGGCAGTGATTGTGTGATTTATTCCTTCGGTGAATCCGGTACTGGATGATTTTTTGACATTAAATAATTTTATTTTATATATACATAACCTTATGTGAAGTGAAACTGACTTTTAGGTGAATCAAGTGCATTAAAAATCTGCGTGAGCTAACATTTTTTCACCAGTGAGTGATCAACACTTGCTGAGAATGGCTAGAGTTATGTGTCTGTTAGCTATTTGTTTTTCTTTCAAGTCTATCTCACATATTTGGCATAATGCAGATGAATGTCAGATGTGATGTATGTGCTAAAGTCACTGGTGGAATAATTTAGCCCGCTCAGCAAACTTGCCGGAAGGGTTATATATATTTAGTTCTTGAATGTTTTTGAATGTGCATAGCTCACCTGCACAACATTCATTTTTATTTTGGACCTGTTTACATGTACAAAAAATTGTTTCAGGCTTAAAGAATTTTATTCCGAAGTGGAAGAGTTTTATTTTGTAGAGTTAACCATGGCCTAAAGCAGTCGTTGTTTTTGACTGTAGGTTTGTAACTTACCAGGGACTGAAGTTTCATTTGTATCACGTTACCGTGCCACAGTGGCAAAGATTCGCAAGTGTTCTAGTGCTGCTCACAGCGGCGGTCTGGGTAATAACACTGAGCCAAGCATTAAAGATCTGGCACGGCAGCAGACAGTGGCAGAAAGCTGTTCAAATGCGGCCGATATAGTTGACTCGTTTTTAAGTTCCACCAAGTTGCCGTCGTTTGATGGTACATCGCCCGCAGGCCGAGGCAGGCTACCAATTGACAGCTGTTATCTTACTGCGATCGTGACCTTTGACCTGGCAGTCTGTTCCCGCGCCGTGCCGGAAGTTAGCCAAGAGCTGCTGCAGGTTGTACAAAGCAAGCTGAATTCTGCTGGCATGAAACCGTGCCCGCAAGTCTGTGTCAGTCTCGAGTCGTTCATCGAGGATATGATTAAGCTGTTGGATGTGGTGACTTCCGAACAATCTGTGGATCTCGTGCAGCGTGATAGTCTGGCGTCGCTGCTGGCATTGTCTGCATGGCCGCTGTCAGCCGACGATTATCAAACTGCCGTCAGTGGACTTGTTTGCATCGAAGAGGCAGTGAGTCGGACACGCGATGGTTTGCTACAGCACAGCTTGCATCCGACAGCAAATTGTCTGTGCTCCTCTACGCCCAGTGAACTCTTTGATCACTTTGCCGATGTCTTTCATACCGCCTTACAACGCGGTGCCTTATGTCGTGGTGGCTTTCTACCGGTTCTGCAGAGGTTTGTTGTCATACTTTCACAATTCGTATTAGTCTATTTTTCATCGTCAGCCGGTGTTGGGTTGGTTAATCACACTCAGCGTGTGTAAGAAGCATATTTGTGAACAACCAGCAGTTGATGATACGGTTGGTTGCCAACCGGATCCCAGTTGATGATAGAAATTGGATCTGTTGTATGGATTGCACTGTTACACGAGTCTTGGTCTGCATATATGTCAAGAATTCCTTTCAGAATTATATTGTCAGTTTATTCGCTAGCTTTTTAAAGGATAAACATACTCAGCTACAGTTTGCACATACGTAAGACATACACACATATTTCTTGTTTAACTAATCTTTCCTGGAATTACTTTAGCATCGGCTGGGTCTAAAGAGAGAGAACCTTTGAGAATAATTGGAATAGGTATTTGCAAGCCTTCCTGACAGCCATCCGGCAGTGGAGGAATGTGCTCTGAAGAACTTAACCATTTCTGCCATAGTCCACCTGAAAATAAGTACAGAAACCGGTCTAAGAAAAGAGTATAATTGAAGCCGTCATCATCATCATCATCATTTTCTTTATTAGAAGTTGACAAGCGCAACCCATTACAAAACATAAAAATAAAGTTCATGATTAACAATATACAGCTAGCTATGATCAAGAGTAAAATAGAACATAAAATTCAATGGTTTGAATGTCAATATAAGTC
>Ga0209782_1001200_pt1 | contig 13130 bp, 7 predicted proteins | sample WorMetmaBAHAMAS1_FD_187390 | JGI IMG/M metagenome (GOLD analysis project Ga0209782, IMG submission 187390) | Marine gutless worms symbiont microbial communities from Max Planck institute for Marine Microbiology, Germany - Inanidrilus... | ecosystem: Host-associated > Annelida > Digestive system >... | reverse complement strand
ACTCACTATACCAGGACACGATACTTTGATGATACCGGCAGTAGTAAAAATTGATTAGAAATCGTTAATTATTGGCATGATCGCGTAAGGCGTTACACAGTAACACGTAGACATGTGCTGTGTGAGCAGTGAATGGTCTGATTATTACGGCGGCGTTTATTGACCACCTACCACTGCAAGCGCGCACGGTGACTGGCCTGCACGCTATATAGGGATATAGGGACGGACGAAAAGCGTACGCACGTCGAGCCAATATAGCATAAATTCCATGGGACCAGTTTCCACGTGAGGATCCTCGGCAATATTGTTTAGCCCAACCGGGCTATATATTTGCTTGCGTTGTACAGTCGGCGTCGAATTTTTTGTTGGGTGACTTCAGGTACGTTCAGTTGGAGGGGGCTGGTAAGCAAGGCGGCGATAAGTAAGTAAGTGTTTTTAAGTAAGTATTCGCTAGGGGGCGACACTACGGCGCCGAGCGGGCTATACGCTAGGCTTTGCCACGCATTTCTAGTTTGCCTATGATTTTTTCTTTATTTTTAACGGTCGACCGTGGAGCAAATCGATCTCAGGACTTACTTCACCAAAATTTCTGGGCTGGTAGAGCTATGTAAGGGCTTGATAATTCCTGCATTCATTTGGCGATCCCATTAGGGACATTGCCATGGCAACCAATTAAAACTACAAAATCGGCGTTTTTCACGGACAAATATTCTTTGTAGCACTGCCATTCCAAAATGGATTGGAATATCGGAACGCCCATGGACAGCTTTGAAGCACACTAAATGTGACTACATCGTGTACAAATTTGGTGATGTTTGGTTCAGTAACTCCAGAGAAACGTTTGCTTATTTTTTGTACTTTTTTGTGAGAAAAAAAATTGCAAAAATTGGCATATCCAGCCGATTATCTCAGAACATGCTCGACCGATCTCGTCCAACCATTCAGCTCTGATGGACATGTGGTGGGTGGGGATAATTAATCTGACGTTTGTTTTGAGATCGCTCAGGGGACGTGACTATGGTAACCTATTACTTTGAGGCGCTTTTTGCAAACGTCAACTTTGACCGACTCACCCCAGTCTTTGCACTGGCGTTTAGAAACGGAATAAAGTAGCACAATCTGCATAAAGGCATTAACACCGGCGATGAGGCAACTGCATCGTGTAAAAATTTGGTGAACGGTGAATTAACCCCTGAGATAACGTTTCTTATATGTGTCCCTTTGTGTGGTCATTGGGTGAATATTGGTCTACGATCTCCGTTCGCCGCTCAGGCATTTCCAGATGTGTTGGATGATTGAAATGTAGATGGGTGCGTTTAAAGCGGCGATGGGCGTGTACATCTCATATAAATTTGGTGGGCTGCTATCCGGTACTTCTGCAGTTAATGCAGCTCAACTGTGTACAGCAAGGATCAATCAGCAGTCGGGTTAATTCATCTACGACCACCAGGGGGCAGCACGGCTATTACTCGCTAAGAGGCGACACTGCTATGCCGGGTGGGCTATACGCTAGGCTTTGCCACGCATTTCTAGTATCATTTATTAACTGCTTATTTAGCAGTAAGCTCCAACGCAAGATGTGCATCGCTTTATGTGAAAGTCTACAACACTGTCAATACGTCAAGGCTTACATCAACATCAGTATTTCGAGCGGCGTAGACTTGAGGAGGCGTGGCTTGTGAGCGGTTGAGTGGCGTAACGTAGCAAATAACTTCATCCGGTGTCTGCACTTTCATTATATGAACGTGCTGCAAAACAAAACAACGACTTTCTCTGCAAAAAAATTACGTTTTCCTGAGTAATGGTCTGTTGACTTGGAGATAGTAGTACTGCATTTGTATGTGGTAGGTCCCCTCTATACAACGCATATATCATTGTTTATCTCAGACCTACAACCTATAGGGCCTAGCTATACCATTACTTGAATATATGCGCGGAAATGCGAGAGCAGAAACTTTTGTTTTACAAGGATGATAGTCATTTCAAGACACTTTTAACAACACCAGGAAAACATAGGCACACCGACAGCGGGAATGTTGGAGGAGACCATACGTCGGATGGATGTCAATTCTCTTCCTTTTTCTCCTCCTTTTCCCTTCTTACTATTGTCGTTATTTGCTCCCACCGTTGTTGCATTCGCTCTTTTTCTGCATCAATTCCCCTGAGAGCTAATGAAAATTATAAGTGCCTTTACGCGTCGAGCCAAGCAAAGAAATGACAGTCACAAAAGTTAAGAGGATACCCAGGTTCTCCAGAGTTGGAGGGTACGGGTCCCACGGGTCCAATGGGAGGTTGCGCCTATGCAGATAAACTGACTGAGCGACCGTCATTCAACTGTCTGTTAACTGGGTTCTGGCCATGTGACAGCGACGCATACGTGCTGAAAGTCGTCGAGTATCCAGGTCTGTTGGGAAGATTTGACGACGTGATACGTGACGTAGTTGTTGATGACGGAGCTGAGAAGACGTTGTGTGCCTTGTTGACCGTCCACGTCACTCAGATGACTCGACATCTGCACACAAACACGTTCCACATCATAGCACTTCACGCACTCCCGCTCATCTCAATCTTACCAGTTACTGTCTGTATAGGCCTACTGCATCAACTGCATGGTAAGGCCGTGATGGCTGACACGTTCTGGGTATACTCCCAGTAGGTTGAACGTAACACTATTGTTCATAACACTATTGTGTTGGCAAAGTTCTCCTGAGCTGAAAGATTTTAGCCTTTGAATCTTCAACAGATTGGCAAATTTTGCCACATTCTCAGTATTTTGTAATCTGCTCAGTAACATCCGTAAATCTGTTCAAAATGGCAATTAGGACCTGTTAGAAGGCTGTTGCTGTAAATTATTTAGTATGATATCAGCCAAAATAGTTTCAGGCACATTTTAACTATACTGATCGCATGATCCATCGTCCATGCAAATGCAATTCTAAGATTGCGTTCATCCACTGCGATTTCCTGACCTTCAGTCCTTGACATTTAATTTTGACTGCTTAAAGAGTTGGGATAAGTCACGATCTCACGTACAGCATAGACCCGACAACTGCATTAAGTAGAATAATGCAGACAGACTCATCAACTTCAGGCTTGCTGGTAGGCCCACCTATAATCTCACATACTCATGCACATACAACACAGCACAATGAGGATACGGTACAGAAATGAATATTGTCTGTGTCGAGATTTAACTGCACGTAGTTCCTTATATCCGTTCGGCCATTGGAGCCAATTCCTACTTGTTTACAGAGGTTTACGATGACTTTGTCGCGCTTCGCTGGATTTTACGACATCAGCTCCTGCTGAGCACATGAACCGAGTTACCTTTCAAACTAGACTGACGCGTGTATAAGCGCTAGCAATACTGTACCCACTGACGGACGTCGAAAAAAGTGTGCCATAGCCTAGTGTGTAGCCCGCCCAGCATAGCTGTGCCGAATCGCACCACATTATCACACGATGTACAGAACTAAATGGTAATTTATCTGCTAAAATCGAAATTGCGATATTCCAATCCGTTTCGGAACGCCAAAGCAAAGAGTGAAGGCACAAGGCAGTCAGTTTCGACGTCCGCAGAAGGCCTCCAGAATTAATTAGTTACCAAGGCAAACGTGCCTTGGGCGATCGCAAAACGAATGTCAGTTTAGGCATCCCCAAGGTACCCACCCATATGTCTAGGAACTGAGATTTAGTGAAGATCGGTCCAGTACATTCTGAGATATTCGGTGGGATATGCCAATTTTAGCCTATGTTTGATCGAAATTGCGGTATTTCCAACCAATTACGGAATATCAGTGTGCCGAATAAAAGATGGTTCGCCACTGTTGCCTTAAAATTGGTTGCCAATGTTCCGAATGAAGGGGGATCGTCAAACTGTGCCCGAGTCGCGGCAAAATTCCACACTCTAACCTCTTAAACTGCGTGGTTACTAAACCGAAGTTCACCCAATTTTTATACGACGTAGCGGCATTATCGTCGTTGTTAATTCGCACATTTGCATGGCCACGCTTAGCCTATTACTCTATGAGAAATTCTACAAGAGGGCCTAGCAGTGGCTAGCATAGCGCGAGATGTTGTTGTTTAGATTACCCCTCCCCACGGGCCGCGACCACAATGCGCGGTAAATTTGGATCGGAATTTGAAACCTAAATTAGCTATAATGTGCCAGTGCACTTCCGTCATAGACAGACAGACGGACACTGACATCGTAGCATAAGTGCGAGATGTATATATTACATCTCGCGCTAAAAACGATTATTACTGCATTGTAAAATAGTTCTCTTTCGTACATTCACTGCAATCGATAGCAAGTCAATCGTAGATAGCAGACTTCGCCTCCAGTGCCGCATTATGATGAACTCGACCGAACACTGTAGTTGTCTGTCGTCCAACTGGTACCGCCACCTGGCAAACTACTTCGAAACATAACACTGTGCTTGATTCTGGCCTATTAACCCCATGGTACGAAAATATAACATCATTCACAAATCCGGAAAAACATAACGTATCGTAACGCCACCGGAGGAGGCGAGGAGGCCCGAGCAACGGCCACAGGCAACGTGCACAAAATTTGAGTAAAGTTCGGCCATGTGGTTTTCGGGTTATGCATACGAGCGGACAGACAGACGGACATAATCATCACAATACCTCTCACCCCTCCCGGGGGCGAAGTAACCATGCAGTCGTGTACCGTGATGACGTCATCTGACGTCACAGAGGGTTTGAGTGAGCTGCAGGCGAGCGTCATGAGTAGCACCAATACACCGAGGCAGGTCATCGTCAGCATCATCAACCAGCGCAACTGATGTCCGTCAGACGACCTCGTCTCAGCTGCAGCAACTGGCACAGCTTTCACTTTGCGCTCCATCACGCACTCGTACTGCACAATACACACAACGTTATATTCTCAGTGATGTCAGCTAGCTATCGACTGCATTATCACTCTATCCTCTGCACGTTGGCTCTGAGCAGCTGATGAATAGCCGCACTGTCAATCAATCTATCAATCAATGAGTTTTAGACAGGAGGTCAGCTATTCTGATATAGTACAGCAGTGTAACAGACGGACGGACAGACAGACAGACAGACTCGTGGAAATAACATGTCTTGTGCTAGGGAAACGGTAAAACGTAGCAGACACGAATAAATCCAGTACAGAGATGTTCGCTTTCGGCAATGTTCGCGTTTTATGTTAACTGAAACGACAGCTTAACAATAAATGTTTGTTCTGGATTGTCAGAAGTGGCCAATCCCTCTTGTTGTACAACTTGGCAATATGTCAAAACGCGCATGCATAGGCTGTGCGTGATCTTGATTACAATCATTCTATAGATAATGTATGTGATGAAGGCAGAATGTATGCATAGTTAAACAACCAACGCAGGTCTACATGTAGTACTATACACTGTGTCCCAAAAACGACACACATTCGTCTTGCCATGACGTCGACATACATGAAACGGATTTTGATTATTTTTGGCACATGCATTGCTGATAAAATGGACAATTAAACTGTACTTTATTTTCCAAACTTACCTAACCAATGCTTCTGCACTACCTGGCGAAACATGAAACTCGTAATTTGTATCTGTTTACTTTAACACCGTTAAGGCGTTTGCCAACAAACACACGAAACGTTGAAACACGTTCAAAATTATAAACTGCTCACGGCTAAACAGTGCTTTGTTATACTCAAACTCCACTGTACAACACGTTGTATAGACCAAGTCCCCAACAAATCAAACCAGCAGATTTGAGCAATTTGATTTATCATTTCGCCCCGGGAGGGGTGCAAAGTACTGTGGTGAGTATATCTGTTTGTTTTTCTGTTTGTTTGTCAGTCTGTCCACTCGCATTACTCGAGAACCACATGGCAGAGACACGGCTTAACTTCACCAAATTTTTATGCATGTTGGCTCTGGCCATGGCTCGGTCCTCCTCTGACGGCGTTGCGATACGTTACGAACTTCCGGTTTTGTGGATGACGTCATGTTTTCATACTATAAGGCCAATGGATCAGAACGACGTTATGTTTAGAAAAAGTTCGCCAGGTGGCGGTACCAGCTGGACATCAGACAACTACAGCGTGCGGTCACAGCGTGCGGTCAATTTATCTGAATGCAGCACCGCGGGCAAAGTCTGCCATCTATGATGGACTTGTTATCGACTCATTGTACAACGTAGTTTTAGTAAACAGATCAGTTAACTACATGCAGAAGACACGTACTCGGGAAGCGAGTGTATATAGCATCCTGCCTGTTACGCACGCGTGCTGAACGTTAATCAAGTCTATCCCGGCGTCGGTGTCACTAACTGTGTCGAAAAAATGTTAAGTTATTCTTCGTTGAGCATGGAGTAAAAGTTAGTAGACGGTATTACTTGATATCTTGAATAAATGTTAGCTGCTATTAAAATGCTATGGTAATTTTGTCTTTCAGCAAGACAACGTATCCACGTCGCATTATGTGCGCAACACAATGCTGTTTAAAATCCTGTAGCATGAAACTGTATAACTTCCTTTATACTGAGCTATATCCAACTACCCCGAGCGGAAACCCCGCTGATTACAAAATTTCGATTTTCGAGTCATACAGCAGCGTGAATATTGTGAGTCACCAAGAATGAGGAAATCAATCAACGACTGGGCAAAGTCTTACAAAGCATCTAACACAGCAACAGAAAAGTGAAAAGACGCAATTTTTGTGTTTCCGTGTTTTGCCAAGTAGGCCTAGTGCAGAAGCACTTGACGGGTGAAGTTTGAAAAGCATGTTTGAAGTGCTCGGTTTCTCAGACACATTACGTGTCTGCCGCAATTATCGAAATCAGTTCGTGTATGTCTAAGCTATAGCAAAATGGTGTATCGTTGTTTTTGAGACAGCGTGTGACGCAGTCGGGTCTACGGTTTTGGTGCAGCCGTGTAGTGGGCGTTGTTTCGTATTAACGACAGCGACACCTGTGTTTACGACACGCACTTGACAACATGCACGTAGATCATCAGGGCACCTCAACTCACCTGTGCACGACTGCCAGCAGCCCAGGCTTATCAAGCTTAGCTTATACCTCGCTATAGCGACCTTCGCTTTGGTCTCTTAAAACCACACAAATTTTTGTACGCCAATGCGGTGTACAATATGATGGTGCATGACACGTCAGTCTCAGTGCGTATATTGCAACGGCTGGACCCATCGCATCGTATAGCTACGAGAAGAACGAAGGAACCGGGCAGATCTCCTTAATGCATTCAGAATGTATAAAGGATGGTCCACAACACCATTTGATACCTTATTCACATTAAATACTACAGTTTCCACAAGACGGCATTCAGCAAAATTGATGAAGAATCGATGTCGTTTGGATCTGAGACGCCATTTTTTCTCGGAACGAGTTGTCAACAGATGGAATGGTCTGGACCTGCATGTTATTGACTCAGCCACACTAAATTCATTCAAAACGGGACTTGACGTCGATCGGCTTCTTTATGGACTGACTGTCCGCTTGGCCGAATTGAGGCTTCACCGACCCGGATCCTTCCGGCGGGTGCAGCCGCACCTGGAAAAAAGAACCTGGTAAGGTTTTCTCGTATAGCCAAAATCCCAACGAAGTTACCTGAAAGAGTGCCGAATGGACTTGCGTTACTGCTGCAGTGCGATATTGCTCAGTATTAAGTTGGCACCTTTCCTGGAAGAAGAGTACAAAAATGTTTGTGATTTTTGACCACGACATAATACGAAGTCATCCAACCTAATCAGTCAGTAATCTACAGTAGGCCTAACAGCGTTCATATAAGCATAAATGATCTTGAACGTTCCGGTTGGATAAAAATATAGTTGTATAGGTCACGTGTCGTTTTTAATCCCTTCCTGTGATATATGTAAGCTTAGGCCTAGTTCTCGGGATATTAGCTCAGTATGAGGTTTATAAATAGCTGACATGACTTCTAGACGTCATTCAAGGTCACGGTTAATGCCACTGTCTCCTATTAGTGTTCTGCAGTAACTTTATCCTTCCATGTATATCGTTTAAGAGAAGCAGCGATATGTTGACCGAAAATCGCACATTTTTTCTTACTCAACATGTATCTGGGGCCCACAGTTTAGTCGAACATACAGTCTTTGAAGTACGAAACCTCAAATTCCCGAGATTAGCATCCAGCGTTTGTTTCTAAACGATAAGTGGTTGCAAGGCGGATGGTCAGACGGACGGACACCTGACCGTAGAATTTACTGCGCATATATATGCGCCGAGCCGTAACACTTTAACAGCTCGAGGCAAAACCGTGCACAGTCAGTACAACTGCACACACAATATTATGAGCGATTTCACTGCGCAAACGGCAAAGTAGGCCTAACGGAAACAGTACATGACTCAGGTGACTGAGTTGTTAATATTTAACAGTAACAGTTAGACTCACAGCAAAAATCTGTCTGTCTATCGATTTATTTTAAGTGATCACTATAACTTTATTTGCCATTTATGGTGCAAATGGAAAGTCAAAAATTTAACTGGGCCTACTATTTTGTGTTGATTTTTACTGACGGCATTGGTTCAACAGGCAATGTTCATTATCAACCAGTGGTAGCCTACATCTGCTATAGGCGGGCCCTATGTTACAGCAACACTCGACTGTCTGCCGTTTGGTGTGTTTGTGTCAATAGTAAACAAACTGTTGTCTGATTCTCCGGTACACTAAATGCCACTTATACGATTTCAGTACAACAGGATAGGCGATAGTTAAAATCTCTTAGACTTTTCATCTTAGTGTTCCTCGACTTTTCATCGCATATACACGTAACAGTTTATCCAGTCATTGTTTGACGGCATATTCCGAGCATTATCGCGCGTTGTTGAGTTGTGCTGTATTCAAGCTAAAAGTAGCGAACTTACCGATGGAGGATCCATATCAAACGTTTTCATCGAATCTTTCGCACAGTTGTCCGAATTAGCAGACATCCTGAACTTGAATTGTTTTGATGTCACGTGATTCGCGCTCGTGTCGCAAAGGCTTTTCGTTATCACATTATTATTCGCCACAACGGCATCGATTGGATTGCAACCGAACAGTGCCGGCAGTGCAGTGGCATAGAGCAGGTGGATAATCAATACGATCAGCGGCGACTGCGAGCCTGCGCGTCGCCAGGAACTGACCAATCACAGCGTAGCACACCTGCATTCTCAGGTAAGGTGAGTGGATAGGACGCGCCAGCGGCACTGCTAATTTGCTAAGCGTCGTACATACAGTAGTGCAGAGTTACTTCCGGTGCAGTGCTAATGAGGTTGGACTGACGAAATTACTGTACGTCTCAGGACATTTACGCAGTCTAACAGCCTGCCGTCACATTCACATCTTTATTTTATCCGTAAAGTGAACTTTTTAGACAAACGTTCGACCACTGACAGTGAAGATTTTATCAGCGATTGCGTGTGATAGCGGCGCTTTACAAATTCTGTTTCTATTGCCTTGTACTGTACTGTATTTCGTCAAGGTCAAAGAAATAGGCCTACGTCACTCATGCAGGCAGACTGAACACATTATTGTTAGAACGTTTCCTAGCGATAGGCTAATGATCGATTCACGGAGTCTTTCCCTGGTCTTCCAAGTTCTCGATCTTCCATTCAAACGTTTGACCTTATGACGACCTCTGCCAAGTAATATTTCATCATCACATCACATGACAGAAGCAGGCCTCCAAAGGCCTCTGTTTCCGAGAACAAGACTTAAACTAGTACATTATATTACATAAAATAACTACATTACAACAGTGTAGTTTCCGATGCCATGGAGACCTGCTGTATATAATTATAAAGAACATCCTGATTAGACCAAACTCTGTCGAGGGCCTAAATGGTTTTTGAAAGTGTTCACTGTTTCACAGAGACAACATGGTAAGACAAACTGTTCCATATGTGGATTACCCTGTTAGTGAAATTAAATTTCCTTAAATCATAGTGACAGTGATGTTGAATGAGTATATCTATTTCCCCTAGTCCTAATAAAGTCCCCTTTTCGCCTTAGTTAATCCTTACTTTCTGTCATGTAATATTTCATTGAAATTAATGCATTATGTAGTTGTAAGCCTATAGCCACTTGCTACGTGTGAAAGTCGGTGAGAGAAATGGCATAACGTGCGTCCAGTCAATAGCTGAGAACGGTTGATATAGGGCAACGACTAAATTTATGGTCCATATTAACTCTGTATGGCACAGCGAGCGTTGCCTTCATTCTATATGGGCCATGTGCGTGCGTAGGCTTACTTATGTTATGTCGCCTGCGCGTTATGTCTCCATTCGAGCATTCGAAGACGCGTTGTGTACGGTATGCCGTTATTTACGTCTTTGTTCAACTTTCCCCGAGGAAACTTTGCCAGTTTGCTTATGAATTATGACCGCCGGCGAGTATATAAACAAGCCGTGCTATATACAGACTGCACGATGAATGGAACGCAATATTAGACATATTATGTTTCGCTGATATTTATGCGAAAGGAAAGGATTCGCAGAAAAGTTTTATGATATTTGTAGACAATGAACAAGCGAAAGTAGGTCACCGTCAGCAGACAGGACTCCGAGCTAATGTTCCATTGACCGCGTACATCATGACTATCAGTGTAGCCTATACTGTGATTAAGAACTAGACAGTTAGATTACCACGTGGAATGGAAATAAAAATAAACGATAACGAATAAATGGAAGTTAGAAGTTTTCGTAAGCAATTTCGACGAGTTTTGACTCACCAAACATCGGCACCTGCACTCCGCTCGCACGTCATGACACTGTTGAATTTCTAGACTGCAGCTCACGAATTACTTCTTTCGGCTGCATGGACACGATGACTTTTCAGTTGTTAAAAACTTGTCGCACATAGCAGTCTCTGTGTCCGTCTCTGTGTCTGCGTGTCGCGCACATGCACAGTGCACGTGAGTAGTGTACAAAAACAGATGAACCGATCGAGATGCCGTTGCTGAGCCGTGGGAACCTTGTATTAGACGGGGTTTAGATCCCCCGTGGAAAGAGAGGACACGTGTCGGTCGTTGTAACTTACCTCCGGATGAGTGCATTGCACTCGTTGGTCTCTTCAGCGCCGGCGGCAGACGAGTGCATTCACTGCCGCGAGGGGTGACAAGACAAACAAAACAGTGAAGTCTGCAAAGGTCCTTTGCCAAATTACATTGACACTTTTGACACTTGCTATTTTATTAATACATTATAAGTTTTATTAGTTCTGAGGTTATATGTTAATTTGACAACTGGTCACTGACAAAAATAACTGAATATGTTAGAAATATGAATATGAATAGGAAATTGCACATCTTCTGCCTCGCGTGAAAGCAGATATTTTCGTCACAAGCAAAATCTTGGAATTAAACTAAATAGACTGCAGAGTACATTAATTAAACTGATTGGACAAAAATAGACCTAACGTCGAGCTAAAATAAAGGTAAAGTAAGTTCTCCCATACTCGTTACGAGCGTTGGGCCCGGAGCTGATCCCAGTATACAGGCAGTCAGCCCGCAGGTGACCGTAAGCCATCCACCCGGCGTTATAGGCTGCCGTTACTTACCGCCAGCCTTTCGATTACCTCCGTAGCTTTGGCGCCAACCGTATACACGGCAGCACACATCCGATTCCCAGTTAAAATATTAACTGTGTAATATTTTAACAAGAAGCATTTGAAAAATGTTGGGCCCATTCGCCACTGCGAGCCGCCGCACGCCCATTCACCAGGTTTCGCTACTGTCGCACGCCAGCACTGTCGCACGCCGTTTGCGCATCGATGTCCACGACGACGCCAACGACAACAACGACAACGACAACGCGTGACAGAGAGGACAGCTATGGCCCCATAGAATGGGCCCAATAATGCACAGAAATGCTGTCATCGCGCGTAGATCGGGACGTGAGCAGCCACAGAGAGACGATGTAGACGAGTGGACCTAGCAGCGTCCTTGCCGCGATCATAGATCGGCGATCATAGATCGGCGGATCGTTCCGCTTGCGTGATCGGCTGCCGGAATCGGTTCATTGTTGCAGCCGTCGTCCGAACACGAGTTGTAGCAGACTTTCACTTGGATTTTCTGGTCAGTGAACGTCTTCATCGAACACTCGTTGAGCAGCTTGTCGACGCACGCACGGAACACGATATTTCCTAACATATCACAAGTTTCTCTGAGTTACTGCGTAACTTCTTTAAGCAACTACGTTCAATCGTTTACATTTACCGCGGACTACGGTGGAAGGTGGAAGGTTCTTTCACATCAGATGCGGTGCGTTGGCGTGCGGTCTCGCGCGGCACCACACGGCGCAGCACGTTGACGCATTCATACCGAATGCGTTGCCGTAGGTGTTGCGTTGGAATGCGGTGCCACGGGGCACAGCGCACGCCACTGCACGACACCGCGTGTGATGTGAATGAACCTTAACACGGACAGATTTTAGGGACGCTGAAACTGCAGGAAGTGAAAGTTAGTCAGCGGATTCGATAAGCCAAACGTCACTTCCTGTTAGTGGTCTGTAGCCTATAGACTATAGTAACAACATCTCGTCCACCGTTTCCAAGTTTTGAGATGCGCAGTGTATATAGTAGGTAGACGGCCTCATGGCCTAAAGCGGTAAGAAGGACTATTTTCAGCTAACGGAAACTAAAAATAAGCGTATTGTTTGGATAACTTGCAGTAGGACTGATCCGACCATCCAATCGGTTTTTAGCGCGAGATGTAATATATACATCTCGCGCTTATGCTACGATGTCAGTGTCCGTCTGTCTGTCTGTGACGGAAGTGCATTGGCGCATTATAGCTAATTTAGGTTTCAAATTCTGATCCAACTTTACCGCGCATTGTGGTCGTGGGGAGGGGTCATCTCAACAACAACATTCCGCTCTATGATAGCCACAGTTAGGCCCTCTTGTTATACTTTATGACTCGTGGACGAAAACGTTGCCACGTGTAGCGGCTCGACTGCGTGGCGTGCACGTCTAAATACGTGCTATTAAATACTTCTTATACCGGTATTTACTCACTTATAAAACAAGAAGCATTTGAAAAATGTTGGGCCCATTCGCCACTGCGAGCCGCCGCACGCCGATGTCCACAACAACAACAACAACGACGACGACAACGACAACGCGTGAC
>Ga0209782_1001199_pt1 | contig 13138 bp, 10 predicted proteins | sample WorMetmaBAHAMAS1_FD_187390 | JGI IMG/M metagenome (GOLD analysis project Ga0209782, IMG submission 187390) | Marine gutless worms symbiont microbial communities from Max Planck institute for Marine Microbiology, Germany - Inanidrilus... | ecosystem: Host-associated > Annelida > Digestive system... | reverse complement strand
TCAATAAGATCGACGACGGACCACCGTGTTTGTCACGCCTTCGACGGTCGACCATATAGGTGCGATACACTAAGGCATAAGCTCCATCGGTTCGACTTTTCACCGTGTTTGTTGCAAACTTGCTTGAATAACATATGGAAACAAATCGATCAAGTGGAGTTTGAGCATTATCGTTCAAATATGCTGTAAAAACCGACATTTCTCGGTGTGCCTAGCGATTGCTATCAACCGACGCTCGTTGCCTGGTAATTATACTTGGTAGGCAGTGCAATAGGCCTATGGTCGATTTTTACCGTGTGACGCTATGCTAAGCGCGGTATATGCCGTCGTCGTGTGTCTGTCTGTCCGTCCATCTGCAAATAATGCCACACGATAGATTTTAAATGGGATGTTTTGTAGTTACAGAATTTCTACTGACAACAGATGCTGCCAATCATAACCTTCATTCTATGTTTTTACCAAGTTCCGCAAATGCAATTAAGTGAATATTTGACAGCAATTACTTCTGTCACAAAATACCAATAAAGGACTGAATTTGTTGCTGGAGTTCTGTAAAAATGTAATAACGGTCCTATCCTATCAGGTTTGTGCAAAAAGAAACATGAGATATTTACCGATAACCCATCTTTCCATGACATCAGTCGACAAGTAGTCACATTGCATCTGCAACACACGATAAGTAAGTAAGTAAGTAAATGTTTTTCTAAGGCGCTTCATATCGGAGGTCACATCAGTTCAACTCAATGCAACTTGCTGTTCACAGTTATCAGTGATTTTTAGTTAAAGAAATGACAAAAAGAAATTAAGAAAACAGAGCAGTGACTGTACAGTGTGCAGTAAATGATAACACACATGTACCGGCAGTCAAATTTCACAGCTCGGACACCGCTGCTAGGAACGGAGTTTAGCCTGTAAGAAACCTGCATCAGTTATCCATTCCACAGACGCACCCTCTTGAGGAACCTTGCCGAATCTGGCATTGACAGATTGATTGAATGATTGAATAAAGGTTTAATGTTAAGCTCCAAAAACAAAATAGATAATGTCTTAGATGCTCTACCCAGCCAATCATCTCGGCCATACTAAGAAAGTCAATTCTGTGGTAATTCCACAACAGTTAAGGCCCGTTCTCATCACCGTAACTGAACTAAGCTAGCTCTGAACATGTTCAGAACAGCAAACTGCCAGTTAGTTCGGTTCAATTCGGTCGCAGCAGTGTGAACGGCTGCCCAAGTGTGCACACATTCCGAAGTATTTAACTGGTGCTACAAACTGAACTGAACAATATGTACAAGGCTGAGAGATACTGATAATGGACGATTAACAAACAGTACATCCTATGTGGACTATCAAACACTGCAACTGTCAACAACCTCGAGTGACAATGAAGATCACTTCAGCTATTCGTAATCTTTCTAAATCCCATTTCAATTAACCCACAATATAACGTAGTCCACTGCAACAGCTGTGCCGCTTGTGGCACAGAAAACGATGTCAATACATAATCATGTGTACCAATCGTGTACCAATTCTGAGTTAACAGCACAAGTGATTCGTAGTTCCGACACCCCAATTCTGTCATTCTCTGCTAACTTCGCAGGTAACCCTTACATTACCATGCTACAGTGTAATGCTGGGTTCACTAAATATCAATTAGCAATTCCATCATCAGAAATCAGTATGCAAATAATCAAAGGCATACTTCACAAGCCACACAAAGCACAGGCCAACCATCCATGAACAATGCACTGCTTCACAGTAAGGAAGCATATAGCAGTTTGTGCTACAAGCACCACACCGCTACGGGAACTCACGTGCCATATGGGATCACAGTGTTACCTGCCACCCGGCAATGGTGACATTCCCGTCTTTACCCCAGCCAATTAAGGCCGGTCCTCAATTTAGCGACCCCAAAGGGATGCAAGGCTGAGTTGAACTAGTTGGCTTGGTTACATACCGAGGTGGTATACCTGCCCGAAGATGGTCACCCATCCCAGCACTAACCGGGCTCAACGTTAAGCAACTTCGTTCGTGCGACGAACGACGCTACCACAGCGCTAAACCGCCAACACTGCTTCACAGTGTATAAATATTTGTACACTGCCCTAGTGTCCATTTGGCAATAAGAATCTAGGTCTGAAATACAAGATGAGCCATCAATCTGCTCATAAGAAATGAAACGACTGGCACAGCCGGCTGAGGTACGTACACATTCGGTGTGTGCCACCATCATGATCTTGTTGGAGTCCGAGAGCAGACTGAGGAGTTGTGAGTTGCGCCAGTCCTCGGCCTTGGCCGAGCGCTGCTGATAGACGGACTGTATGGACGACACCGCTTGGATCACACACTGCGCCGCACAACGACACAACGCGTGACTGGCAGAACAGATCATGCGACCATCATCACCATCTTTATTTGCAAAAATTGCAGACAATGGTAAAATCAACAATAAAACAAAGACAGATGAGAGACAGTAATAAAACTATATAAAACTGCTACCACAATAAACAGCTGGAAGAAAACAAATCTGCAACGTAACCAGAAACTGACAGATATGGCTGAAAGTGAAACAATTGAGAAACTTTGCCTAAAACTGTGCTAAATATTTGGCCTTTTAGTACAGTCGAGTTTTATTTGCCAGCTGGAAATTGGCCTTCACCTGTAGTTCAAGCATTCGTAAGTCAGACTGTGCAGCCTTTAAATAATTAATCTCAAGTATTTTTTTTAAATTAGTGGTAACTTTAGTACAGCTGACGTGAACATTTTCATCTTTCATGTGAGCTTGAGTAGCTTCGTTCGGCTACAATACATAATGCGGCTGCTCAACTCAATTCCGTAAAATCTACCCCGTCACTGTCTTTGACTAACTCCACCATTGTGTCCACTCCTACAATGTCCTCTGTCATTTTCCACCCCGCAATATCCAATCCTGCAATTTCAGCCATCCCACTCCAGTCCGCACACACTGCATGTTGTCACTGAATGTTTCACACACAAACCCCATTCAGTCAATCATATTGGCACGCTGTGTGCATGACACTAGTATACTACCTTGGCGTGAGGAATGAATTCTTCGGACAGTTTCTTCACCGGCGGATCATAGTCAACGATCATCTGACCGAGCCGTGGAAACATCTCCTCACTAGCACAAATGCATACACAGCTGTCACTCAGAGGTCCTTTTTGTCATGATTTCTCCAACTCATAAGTAGTAACCGCTAAAAATAACAGCTGTTTGCTGCTGGCTCAGTGGGTGCCTGAATACTGCAAGATTCCTACAGCTGAGTGTTTAGTTGAGCCACAGCAATATGAACATAATTGATTGATTGATTGATTGAATTAAAATTTTACATGCCACTCGATACAAAATAGGTAATTCTGGAGACACTCTTCCCAGGCAATCTCAGTAAGTAAGTAAGTAAGAAGATTTATACACGGCGCTCCTAACAAAAATATCACAGAGCGCCGCGGTCTCAAGAACCAAACAGATGAGTCTTGAGCAACTGTTTAAACTGCCTGAGACTATCACACTGGCGTAGATGTGGTGGCAGCGTGTTCCATAGACGTGGACCAGCGGATGCAAAACACCGGTCACCAAAAGTGTTATTGGAATGTCAAACGACGCACATCGCTGTGTCCGTGGATCGAAGTCGGCGCATGTGAACGTCGGAGGTTAGCTGGCAGTCATCAGCCAGATATGCCGGTGCCTGGCTGGTTAAACACTGAAAGACCAGGATGGCGATCTTGAACGTCACTCGATGACGGACGGGCAGTCAGTAAGAAAACAAAAATCAAACCAGGAGAAACAGCCACAGAAAATATACAATAAACGTGAAACATGCTAGCTGAAGGCAGAAGACACTAAGCAGCTACTAGCAGTCGAGGCTGGTGTTAGAGAAGGCTACGAAAAGTGAGCCCAACAAATAAGAGATGGAATTTTCATAATAATTAATGTAGTCAAACAGAAAACGAAGCAACTTTTCGGCCACATCTGCAAGAAAAAACACAGACTGGCAAAGCAGGCGATGTCAGGTATATACTGCAAAATTTGTAATGAATGCCTCTATCAGCAGCTACTGAGTCCCGACTGACTGCAAAAGCACTGCTAAAAAACAAACAATTCATACATTATTACACAAACTAAACAAGACTCGAGATAGACTCTGACCAGGTTTTATACACCTGTACAAATTTTCGACACTAAAAACTGCCAACAGTATGAGTCTGATACTCTAGCCACTGACTACTGCAGCCAACCAATGTCGATAAAAATTAACTCAAGAATACTGCTAGAATGGAATGGAAACAACAGTCAATAGCATACTTCTTCCCATTCTGTAGTTCGTAGGCAAAGTTGAAAAGTCCGAGGACTGCTTTGCGATCTTCAACTCTAGACACGATGATCATGATACAGAAGTAGGTGACGATGAGGTCGAGATAGCCGCGTGTCAGGTCGTTATTCACTTTCTGTACACAAACACACACACATGAACAAACTTACACACATATAGGCACAAATATATAGACAACATATAAATAAATAAACAGAGTAATTAAAGTCAGTCTTGGTACTGATTCCGGACCACATCCAGTCCACAAAGAGTTAGTTGTGTTTAACGTCCCTTTTCAGCACAAATATATGGCTACATCAGGGACAAAAGGTCAGGGGTGGAGAGCTATCCCTACCCAGTAGAGGAAGGCCAGCGATATATTAACCTCAACCCTGGCCGCCTTTTTATTCAGCAGACACCCAAAAAAGGAAAGGGATCGAGAGGCTCGTGTGGATCGACTCGGTGTCGGTCTGTTTCTATAGATTGGCAGGCGGTCCAACAGTACCAGTAATTAGTGGCAGTGGCATACGTCTCTTCTGATAACTGCCCGACATTAACAAAGTGGGTAGCTGCTCTGCGTGACAAATTTGATAGTATATAGATCGATCAATGCTGTCAGCCACATTACTGCAGAACTAAATACACGGTACCCCCTCTTCTGAGGCTTTAGAATTCAAGGACTATCAAGGACCTTTGCAAGGACTTTTCAAGGACCTTTCTAAGAAAACTACACATATTCTGACAAACACTTCAGTACACTTCTAGTCAAGTTTACATGCATCCAGAAACTCACACAGCACTTGCGAGCCGCCGTCCAATTATGCAATAATGTTTTCCAGAACAACGTAAACATTTTCCAGGACTTAATAAGGACTTTCAAGTACCACTTTCATTTTCTAGCACTTTCAAGGCCTTGATTTTGCAACATTTAAATTCAGGACTTTCAAGGACCAGGGGGTACGCTGTAGATAACAGTTGTGATTACCACAACCTGGTGCAGGAAACACGGCTCATTTCATCACTGCTCATCACTACTGAACCAGGTACTGACTCAGCCGGTGCACGTGACATAGAATTACTCCATCATTCCGGTCCGTTCCTCAGTGGATCGTTCTAACTATACAAGTAAATAGAATACAGTGACTCACTATGTCAAAGTTGACTTGCGATGCATCAATTGTTGTTAACAGATCGGTCACGTGATCCTACAACGCACAGCGACTTCCACTTCATCACCATCATCATCATCATATGCACCATGCTCTCATTCACTATAGCTATTCTACAGGTGAGTGAATCAATAGTCTAGTGGTTAACGCAGCGGACTCGTGGCCGTGAGTTCGAGCCCCTGCCGCCACGCTGTCGAGTAACAACCTTCGCCAAGTTGTTTATTACACCCATGTGCCTCTGTCACCAAGCAGTATAATTTGGTACCATGGCCGATGGGTAAAGTAAAGTAATGTAACCGGATATAGCAGTTCGCAACAAGCTTCACTGCTACGGGAACTCATGCACCATATGGGATCACACAATGTTACCTGCCAGCCGGCAGAGGTGACATTCCCGCCTTTACCCCAGCCAATTAAGGCTGGTACTCAATTTAGCGACCCCAGAGGGATGCAAGGCTGAGTTGATCTAGTTGGCTTGGTTACATACCAAGGTGGTATACCCACCCAAAGACGGTCACCCATCCCAGTACTAACTGGGCTCAACGTTGAGCAACTTCGTTCGTGCGACAAACGACGCTACCACAGCGCTAAACCACTCTTCGGCTGGGAAGGCAACCGCAGGCCTGGCGGAAAGTAATGGCAGCCGGTTGGATGGCTTAGTCACCTGCGGGCTGACTGCCTGTACACCGGGATCAGCTCCAGGGCCCAACTCTCGGTAACGAGTATGGGAGAACTTGGTACAGGAAATCAAAAAATGTTACAGACTGGATGTGTGAATTTTTGTCAATAATCTTCACAAGTCTGCTGGTGAATGAAGAAAGCACAAGGCCAGTGGTTTGTTTTCTTCACTTAGGGTCAACGACCAAAATTTCTTTCAGTGCTTTGACAGTGTCTGTTAGACAGCAGGAAGGGAATCCAGCCCGTTACAAAGCTGTTCCACTTATATTCCAAGCTTCTCTCCAGCAACAAATGGACAAAGAAAACATCGAGGAACTGGCCAGCCCAGGCTCACATGAAAACGGTTACTAAAACAGAAGTAGATAGGAGCGGAAGAGTGCAACTGTTACAGTTTCTTTGGGATTAATGAGGCTAAATGTGTACACACTGTCGTATAACTTTCCTCCTTTGCATTTCTTTTAAATTTGTTTGGAATCCCTAGATCTAGGTCCGGTTTTTCCACAGCAAATTTATCTCCCGTTAATTTAATCCGGCATTAAATCCGGCAGATAACGATCAATTTACTCAGATGTCATTTTTCCACCGACAGTTCGTCAATTAAATCGTCCTAAATGACGATTTAATTGACGAACTGCCGGTGGAAAAACGACATCTTAGTAAATTGATTGTTATCTGCCAGATTTAATGCCGGATTAAATTAACGGGAGATTAATTTGCTGTGGAAAAACCGGATCTTAGAGTAGTTCATCAGAGTTAAAGGCAGAAAATAAAGTATTCCAGTGGAACTGGATCATCAACTTACTGTTTTGACAAAAATATAAAACGAAAAGCACAGAATAAAAAGAGAGTAAAACTGCTGCAAGAATACAGCCAGGAAGCAGAGAAACTGACTTTGAAGTCCAAGATGTCGACAAAAGTGTAGTAGTAGAGAGACAGAGACTTAATAATGTCGGTCTTGAGCGACGTCGCTGCCGACACCTGAGCCTGTACATGCACACTACTGACATGCATGCCAACATAGTTACTGACATCTCTTATTCTTATTCTGAAGAACTATCATGATGTAGTGGACATTACAATGTTTTTACGTCAGCCACCATAAATGGCTGTTATGTAATATAATATCTGCCGAAGCACACTGTACTAGCAACTGTTCACTTCTTTTACAAGGCAATAGTTGTTCTTATGATATCCGTATTTCTTATCCTATGTGACACTACAGGGTGAGTAAAAAAAGTAACTCCCCAAAAGCTCTTAACAATATCTTGACCTGTGCTAATCCTTTCTGGGCCAAATTTTGCTCAGTAATAAGCAGTTTATATCCACACGTGTACAAAATTTAGGAAGTTTACGTTAAAATTAGATGAATTGGGGATCCACTTTTCATGAGTACCCCCATTTTTACAGTTTCTGATTTTAAGCATTGCTGTTAGATTTCAAACATTCGCACAATAATAACTAGAATACCTAACGGTATATGGTCACGACTCTATGGGCTCTTAACATAATAAAAAATTTGTGATCCCCGAAAAAGTGGGCCAAAGTTCACCAAAATTTTTTAGGGGATGCTACCCCGTAAGACTTCCCATCATGCCAAATTTCATCGAGATCGGTCACACCAGCTTGGAGAAATGGGGGGTCATTGGACCTTGGTCACAAAATTTTTTTCATTTTGTCACGGACGGACAGAAATGTAACTACTTAAGTCGCACAGCACTGCGAGAGGCGCAACTAAAAATGCACATTAGCAGCTTCATGGAGATTACGTCATAATGGAACAACATTACAACATTAGATTAAACCACATCTTTGCTGCTCGCAATAGCTGCGAACGTCGTGCTATACCCAAAACAATTCCCAAGTTGAAGGGTTCACTGCAGCAGGTCTGAACTGCCTTGCTGCAGAAATTCCATTGTTTGTTAACTTGTGAAGGACTTTCCCAAGCGACTGGAGGATAGTGTGTCAGCTAACTGAAGGCATTTTGAATATAAAATGTGATCACTGAGGTAACAGTTACTGATGAACACTGTAACCACTAACCATATGATTTCATTTCATTAACGTAATGAGTTTATTTCAGAAGAAGTTTGTAAATACTGCAGAAAGCTGGAATGATCTGGTTACTGTTACAAAAATTGTCGCATTTCTTGCAAACAGTGAGATAAGTGGACCAAAATTGGTACATATGAGGATATGAATGGCAAACAACTAGGTAAATTTTTATCTGCAGATGATGGCCACAAGCTGAAATATATGTAAAAGGGGGTTACATTTTTGACTCACCCTGTAGTTTTAAAGTGCAACTTACATTTGAACTTTTTGTGTCCATGAGTGGGAACTTCCTGACGATTGCTTTAATGGTCGGCTCGAGAGCTTTGTCGGAGAAAAAGTGCGGCTTCGACTCTGGATTACCAAGCATCTAGACAGACGGGAACAAGCACACAACGTGGCATTAGTAAAGTGGCAAGTTTGTAATTGTCGTCATCAGTGACCAACTACTGACGGTGATGACTTTGCGAGAACTACGCTTTACCGTGGCTTACCTGGAACAAACTGCCAACCCACACCATGACTGATCCAGTTAAATTCTGAAAACTATTAAAATCACATTATTTAGTATCAGTTGACTGTTATTCATTAGTGTTTTTAGTAGTATGTATCTAGTCGGACTTTTGTAATGCACCTATGTTCTATTTTGTAATATGTGCAGTGCACTACAAATTCAGTTATAATATGATGATGACATGATATGATCAGACCACTCACACTAGCAGCAGCAAGCAGCAGCCACTATAAATACATCTGTTATCACCATGAACATACTAGTGACAAAGTGACGGTCTTAAGAAAGTCTGTCAACATGACCTGTCTTATTTAGCACTGTATTAGACAGTCAATAATCCTATATTGTCAGTTAATTCATATCAACACAGCTGATTAAAATTGTTTAAATGATTGATGTGGCAGAGATATGGCACACCATGCATACAAATTGTATAAATCATCTACCAGCATTTTGTAAGCTAAACAAAGATTTAAGAAGGCATCCATCAGTTAGTTTTTATCCACTTTAGTCACACAAGCAACAAGCCAGTCAGAATGGAATGCTGTGCACGTTCACGCACTTGTACTTCAAGCAGGTAAAAAAACAAATAACAGCCGGGCTCAGTACTGAACTGGTCATAATAATAACAACAATAAAAACAATGAATAAAATAAAAGTAAACAGAAGCCGGGTCTAAACAACAAGCCAGGTTAAACTGTGGATTACATATCTGCAACTGGTTGCGGGTGACTGCACTGTTACGTCAGTAATGTTTTTGTTTTGTGCATCATACAATACGGTACTCAGTTCACACTACACTTCACTGTTACAGTTTGGCATAAGTGGCTAAACTATAAATGTGTGTACACTGTCCTGGTGTTCATTTGGCAATCAGAATCTGGTTCTGAAATACAAGCTGGGCCTGAAATTACAAACCGGGGGTGTGAAGCTATTGTTCTAGTAAAAGCCAGGGGCTTCTATTTTCAGTTTCATGTAAATTTCATACACTATAATATAACGACCAACAGCAGAAATACTCACCGTCACCTGAATGCCAAGAGAGCATTGTACAGCACAACAGTAGCATAATAAACTGTATATTACAAGCAGTAGGATATACTCAAACAAAAGCTGATGCTTTTAAGTCTATCTCTGCATACTCTTAAGACTCACAGACTGCGTTAAAATGGTTTAATACATGTCAGATTTCGTCACTTCCTGGTAGGCCAGTCGGCTCCCTTCTTTCTCAAACAAAAGACTAATATGATAACCACTGTCATGTGCACTGGGTTGAACCCAAATTGATATCAGCGCTAAGCAGTCCTTTACGGGCTGCTCACCACAAAGCTAAAAATAACCAAGTGCTGCTGTTTTCTGTGAACACAAGGCAGCATTATTTCACATCATGTCAAGAAGCATACTCCAACAGTGGTCGTGGAAACAGTGTACGGTAACTAAGCATCTACACTTCTCACACAATGTTTACAAAATACACGCAGCAAAACTTTGCACAAAGTCTGTGATTTAGACTTCTGATATCAGTCACTAATTACCGTGATCCCCGTTATATGAAGTTCTGTTTTAACAACTGTGTTAACACTCACAAAGCCTAGTCCAAACCTTTTTTCTATGCACACTTTTTATCATATCCAAAACGGGATGACCACTCTTCAGGCACTGAAATTCCTCAACATTTCTGCAACTCCTTGTGGCACACCCTAGTACACTACCATGTTGGGATCACCCATGCATTTATCTTGTTAGCGGGCTTAGATTAACTGGTTAGTGCCACTTTGTAGTCTTTTAATCTATTCACACATTGTGTATACTTGTTATACAGTGTGCGAGAATTAAATGATGATGATAATGATATAACTATCACTACCAGTACACTATAGATGTCAGTACATATACTACAAAATGTTTTTAATAATAACTATAAATACCCCGGTCCTCCAATAGACTGCATTAGAGCTATGATGTTATTCTGGAAGTTAAAAGAGAAGATTATCAGAACTGTTCTGTGCATCTTGCGTATGACACCTATGCATGAACACCTGTCAACAGTTTTACAGCTGACTGCTTCAGTTAAGTTCCACATTTTTTTACTGTTTAACCTAGATTTTATATTTGTCTATTGTTGTTGTAGCTTAGCCCTCATTGCATCCAGTAATTATATGGTGTTAGTTTTGTGTTCTTAATACTAGCCAAATAAATCACTGGGTAGAGCCGAGCGGCTCCAAAATGATCGATTTTATGTCTAGTAGAAAGAAAGTCTTCACCAAATCCATAAATCATAATGATTTAATTAGCAGCATAACACTTAAAAGGTGAAATAACAGTCAAGCAGCAGTCTACAAAACACTGGCATTGCCGCAAAAGTGAATTTAGCAACACTCTCTCTCTAACATTTCCATGTTTTCAAGACAAGTGCTTGCCCCCAATTTAGCTAAATAGTATTAAAAACTTAGGGTTACAGATGTCTCTGTTATCTCACTGGGCGGGATTGGCCAGTTTTAAGGCCCCTTTAGACTGGAAAGTTTTCATTCAAAATTCCCTTTTAAAGTTGTCATGTGACTGCCCCTGTGTGCACTTTGTATGTGGCTCCATCTTTAGAAAGAAAATTTGGCAAATTAGAAAGTTACAACTGATAACATTCTTCTAGATTATATTGATGCAAACTTTAGAGGTGCCTGACCCATGTGTTATGTTTTGCCCAATTTTCTTAACGTGCCACTCTATTATTTGTATTTATGTTATCAATGCCTCTCTATTTAGTTGCAAAACAATGACGTCAGTAACGTGAGCTTCAAAACAGGTAAGTTATTCTTTATTTTGTTATACGCATTACTGACTGTGTGTATTATTATAAATGGTAGCTTTCTTAATAATAGACAACCTGTAACGGTTTGATAACATTTGTTTTTTGGAGATTTGCTGATCTACAGTTTCGACACAGTGTAACATATTGTACTCTTCAGCCGCGGTACAAGCATTGTTAGCGGCTGAATGTTTAGCTAGGTCAATAGGTTAGGGTGAGTAGGATTAAAGTTACGGTAAGGTTGTAGGGTTAGGGTTAGACAGTGCAAATCTCGACTACAGCCAGTTATTGTAAGTACTATAAAGCGTATTTGTTATTTCTTGGACACAAAGGCCTTCAGAGGCCTGCTTCTGTTTTCTCCGTGTGTTGTGATGTGATGCGATCAGGTCAGAGTGGGTGCTCAGACCACAATAGCAGCACATCCGCATTATATATGCTATACCTTTTTGATGTTGTAGATGCGAGTAAGCATGCCAACTCCTCGGTGGTTAAGGATCGTTAGCTTCTCAGCCAGCTTATGCTGAGCTGGAATCAAAGAGCGACTCATCTTGACTGGTTTACTTCCTGAGTAGACGATATTAAAACAATTAATAAGACATTTTTAAACAAAATAGAGAAGGAAGTAAATAACAATGACCAACAGTCATACAGGCTCCCTCCCTACGAAAGGTAAGCGAATTTTAGCGGTCCGCAAATATTGGTCGGTGGTCAAACTTGCACAGTGCAGACAGCATCATCATCGTCATTATAGTCACATCATATGTAACAAAAACAGGCTTCTAGAGACCTCTCTATATCCGAGAAATACTTTTAACACAATAAATATTAATACGATGAATCTTATAACATCAGCACACTCCAGGGGAAGCCAGTGGGCACCGATCAGCGGATCGAGCCGCTGGTGGTATTGGTTCTGGCCTCTGGGGCAAAGTTGCCAGAAGCTGATGACAACTATAAGTAATAAATTTTCCGGCATTGTTTTCTCACAAACAAATCACAAACAAGCAATTCGGTAAAATAAATCTAAACAATAGAGGCCTAGCAGTGGCTAGCATAGCGCGAGATGACCCCTCGATCCCCTCTTCCCGGCATGCACCGCGACCAAAATGCACCCGCATGCACTGCGACTCGAAGTGCGCGCCCGCATGCACTGCGAGTGAGGGCGCGCACGGTAAATTTGGATCGGATTTTGAAACATAAATTAGCTATAATGCGCCAATGCACTTCCGTCACAGACAGACGGCCGGACAGACAGACGGACACTGACATCGTTGCATAAGCGCGAGATGCATATATTACATCTCGCGCTAAAAACTAACCCGCCGCTAAACCAGGCCGGTAGCCACGGGGGGGGGTGCTAAGGGGGCGCACCGGCCATGCCCCCCTGCTAAACCCGAGTGCACCCCGCTCGAGGATGAGATTGTCCAGTGGCAATGCACCCTATAAGTCGATCGATTGAGTGGTCTTTTAGGAAAAATTGAGCTTGTTATGGGCTGTTCTGTAGGCTAGCTTCAAAAATGCAAAATGATTTGGCGGCCGGGGCTCCGCCCTGGACACCACTTGGGAAGATCATATATGCACGACGATCCAACTC
>Ga0209782_1001198_pt1 | contig 13138 bp, 8 predicted proteins | sample WorMetmaBAHAMAS1_FD_187390 | JGI IMG/M metagenome (GOLD analysis project Ga0209782, IMG submission 187390) | Marine gutless worms symbiont microbial communities from Max Planck institute for Marine Microbiology, Germany - Inanidrilus... | ecosystem: Host-associated > Annelida > Digestive system >... | reverse complement strand
GGCAGACTCCCACCCGGGTGCATGCAGTATGACCCCACAGCCGACAGACCGACCGGCGCCAGCGCTTTAACGATCGGTCATTCTGCGTGTGACGTCAGCGCCCGCCCGCCCGCCAACATCTGCACCAGTTACTCTCAACGCGACCGGACATCGCTCCACCTGCACTGCACGTCGTCCCGTTTCCACCGTAAATACGACGTGTGGCGTGGTGGTGTAATGGGTCGGGCGTTCGACTTGCGACTCAAAACGGTCGCGGGTTCGAGTCCGGGCCGTGCCGCTGCGGTCAGCTACCTTCTTAGGAACTGGCAATGCTGTGTATCGTCTGCAGATAATGCCAGGGGCGTCGATCCCTATGGGACGGGGGACATGTCCCCCATATTTGTGTAGGGGGAACGTCCATGGTAATGTCCCCCAATATTTTGCGGCTAGGTTTATTTTATCCAGTAACAGCAACAACTGTTGTTTTGTTCCTTGTATTTTAATGCAAATATTATGTGTAGTTTCACAAAATAAGCTTCAGCTTCTGGGGGACTTCGCCCAGTCTTCTTTTATGTCCCCCCAATAATCCTGTGAGATCAACGCCCTTGGATAATGCTACTGTCAAGGGTGAGACAAAATTTCGATCCATAACATCTGTCATTAATATGAACATTTTCGCATACAAGTTATACAAATCTGAACGATATATCAAATGTATCACAAGACAGTAGGATACATTATGCACAAAATGAAATTAAATTTGGACAACAATCTCCCATAGTTTTTAAACAGCAACATTTCCTAATACATCATTTGGTAAAAATGTGTCACGGGTGGGACAAATTGCACGGTGGACTCAGGAAGTAATGTTCAGTTTAAGTCTTAAGTTTAATTTAGTGGTCCACAAAACTACATCTTATTTGAAATGCCAGTGATGTATATAGCATTACTGTAAATCGGTGTTCAAGAATACGTATTTTACGTTTTTTCAGATTTAAAAAAACATGACTTTTTACATATTTTGTAACGACATATCAAAAATTTGTAAAAAAAAGTCGTTAGCAAAAGTTTAGTCCTCAAAAAATCCATCAAAATAGTTCACATACTTCGCTCAAGTATAAAGTTTGTTGAATGTCTATAAAAATTTTGGCTTCAAAATTCCCAGATGTTATGGAGACTTAGACGCATTTATCACACACACTTCTAAGTTGCATTTTCTTGTGTCCACATTTCTGAACACAATGTATGATGTTGATGACTACAGGTACTGGCTTCTGGTAATTGTGTTTTAAAGGCAGAGTGATTAAGTGAAACTATACGTACGTTTTTACTTTTTTTCAAAATCCAAAAAACGACTTTTAATGTTTTTTGAGTTGTTGCACACGTTGTCTCGAACACTGCTGTAAGTGGCAAATATTCATTATTTATCGCAAGTGACCCTTGGGCAAGTTGTGTACACACATGCGCCTCTGTCACTAAGCAGTATATTTTGCTACGTTCACCGGGCAGCAATACCCTGCTGCTGGGAAGGTAACCGTGTAAGTCTGACATGGCAGTGGACTTAAAAAATGGTTACCTAACCACCACCTACAGGCTCGAGGCGTAGGAGTATGACGCCCTTTACCTTTTATTCCTACTACGATGGACAGCGTCACTCAAGTCTTCTTAATAAGAGACTGCAATTAATCAGTAACAACGGGACATCAATGCTTTTCTTCTTAAGATGCACTCCTTCAAGATTCAATCAACACCACCAATAAACAGCAATTCTTCCTACATTTAGAGCAACAACGGGATCGGAGGTGTCATCTAAGTCACTGCTAATATATGAAACAGCAGGTTAGAAGAAAATTCATCATTTGTAGCACAGAAATAATCTTCTTTATCAGATTAATCAAATTCGTCTTAACAAAAGTACAGCAGCTTTTATCCTTCTCAACAGCAGTTTTAAAACAATCCTGAAACACCTACAACCTTAATTAAATTCACAATCAGATACACAGCTTCTGATTAATTAAACAGAATTTCGTTTTGTATCACACAACTGAAGTAGTGCAAAAACTGGCTAAAATACTCACTAGATAAGATGCTTAAAAAGTAAAAACAAATCATATCTAAAGTTTGGTTAAATTTAGTACATAGACCGTCAAATTTATTAAGACATATTATGCAGTGTAACAATTTAATTTGTAGATGTAAACTGTTCAGTGGATTGACACTGTTGGTTTGGAAGCAGGAAGAGCATCTGGCCCATTTAAAAAATTGAGTGATGTGGTTCTGGTGTGGTTCTAGACCAGCTCTAATATGGCATGTGGTTCAATGTGCCCTTCACCCCAACAGCAACTTGATCAGTTCAACCATTTTTCTGCACGGATCATGGTGTGATCAATGCACAGACACACAGACACACAGACAGATTGAACATGTTACTCCATCTGTAGCACTATGCTGCATGTTAACTGAAGCTGTGATCTGGCCTAAAAATTAAACCTTTATTCATCATGTCTGGAGCAAAAGTCAGTTGAGCATTATTACTTAGATATCTTACTATTTTACCAAAAGCTAGCTGCTGTCAAGCATATCACATTCACAAACAACAGCTGTTTCTGGCAAGACAGTGAACCAGTACATCAAATATGCATGATGCAACACGGTCAAATTGCTGCCGCACAAAGCTCTCAACTGCTCTCTTTGTAATCTTGTGACCTAAGGCTCCTAAACTAAACAGACAAAAGCTGAACCACAATGACTACAAGATGTATGGAGACATGTTGAGTCAACTCAACAAGATTGAAGAAATCAATCAGCCTGGCTGGTCTGGCAAAGCAGTAATCCAATCATCTGCCTCCCCACCCCCGATATATAGTCATATCATACAACAAAAACATCAGCTCTACAGATATTTTGTTGCATAACTTCTCGTTCATCTTGTTCCTATTTTTGCAAATTTCCTCATGCTGTCTTGAACTAAGGCTTAGAACTCGACAATGGTTAAATGGTTCCAAATGCAAGTTATACAATAACATGAAAGACATACAGAAAGAGATGCTTACGTCGAGTGTGTCGGGTAAAACGCCGTTAGCCGATTTAACCGAGGAACCGAGGTCGGAGACGTGCCGCCTGCGCTTGGCATCTGTGCATGAGAACAGCTTGGTATAAAGACGATAGATGAAGACTGAACTGAGACCGACACTAATACCGAGCAGGCATAGAAGTCCAGTTGCACGAACTACATTCATTCACACACACACACACACCATTGTCCTTCAGTCCAATTAAAAACTTGCCATATTAGAACAAGAACATTATTGAAACCACCACCTCTGTTTTAACAGCCATTTTCCAGGTTAACCTGGGTTAGCCTCCAGTATTCCAACTAACACTTCTTCCACCAGTTTGAAAGAGAACTTCTGGGAACTTTTTTTTTGCAAGCCAAACACTGTCTCTCTTACCAAGTCAACAGTGTCAAAGCACCGATAGAAACCCAAAGCACTGACCCAAACCAGTAAAAATCAGCAACGGCCTCATCCCGCTCGATTCACTACCACTCATAATAAAAGGGGCATCTCTCCTTTTACACTGGCTCATAATAAATGAAAAAGAGTTAGCAGAAACAGAAATCGGTGATCACTATGCTGTGACACTGTCTGTCGATCTGTCACAAACTGATGTTCTATCAAAATGGCTATACTGTCCTCCTACACTTTCTATTCTCCTTGCACTTTAGTCTTTACGTGTGTATTTTTCACTACTGTATTTTTCACCCATCATCATTTTTGACACATGTCCGATCTGCAGTTTACATCATCTTTGATTTTCAGTCATCCCATACAGCTGACTCTTTGGCTGTACAGCTGCATATATAGGCACAAGTGACTCACCAGCATCACAGCGGCTGCAATAGGCAGATGTGAATAATAATATAATGAATAACAGTATGCCAAAGTCGGCACATTTTATGGAAAGACGTACATGTATGACCATTAGTCACCACATGACGATACAGACAGCAGCTCTCTTGTTAGTGACAGAATCCAGTGATAATTCTGAATTCATTACATAACTATCAGTAAATCACTTTACTGAATTTAATGCACGACCCTGACCTAGTCAGTCTCAGACTCTCAAGTCACTCATCTACTGTTGCATTCTTAATATGTAGCTGAAGGTGCTGCTAGGTTTCTGATCCAATGTAATATGAAATAATAATGTTTTTAGCATTTCTTTATTCATACACAAATGATACATATACAAGATCTGCTTTATATGGCACCACTCAGAAAATTATCTCTAAACTTTAGAAAGAACAGAACTTCCAGGTTGCACATGTTACTGATTCGGAGTGGTTCCTTTCAGTACAGTTCACATTATCTTCTCCAACGGCTCCACTGGCTTCCCAGTGAATAGCATATTTACTTCAAAATAGCCAACATCACCTTCAACATCACTCTCAATTCTTCTCATGCTGCTTATCTACATTCAGCCTTGCATGCCCATCATTCCACTCATTCTCTTAGGTTGTCAAATACCATTCTGCTTTCCATCCTGTTTGTCCGCAATTCATTTGGTGCCAACAGTTGTTCAACTTCCAGCATCGCAGCTCCTACAATCTGGAATTCTCTCCTCCAACTCTCTGAATGTGTACCAGTCCTGATACCTTCCACAATCACCTCAAGAGTCAATATTGCCAGCAGGCGTTCCAATTCACTTATCACATTCACATTCCTTCTGTGCCTCAGATTTGCCTGACCATTGTGCACATAAATTTGACATATTATTACTTACTTACTAAATTCAGTATCAAGACACTGACGGTAACTAACATTACTAAATCAATCATTAATACTACCAAGTTTTAGTAGCTAGTAAATCATTCAATGGAACTAGACTGAAAGACACATAATTATGCCGGTTTTATAGCGGTAATTATGTCATGTAGCACTATTTAAGAGTGATATGACAGGTAAGACATTTTGTTTACTGTGTGACATTCTGACATGCAGTTAACATGCTAGATGAGGCTCTCAACTGTACCAAAGCAAAAATTACACCACCAAAAATTAGCATCAAACATTGCATCATACTAATCGGCTATACATATAGAATATACCGTAGCAAAAACATTTTTTTAAATGGTAAATCACATCCAGTAACACAATGAATAACTACATATGCATGAAGAAATATCTGATAAATTGATAGTAAACAAAACAAGTTATTTTATAACACTAATTAGCTGTCAATAAGGCAATTAGCGAAAATTATCGATGTAGCTAAACAGTGAATCGGTCACAATGACTTTATGAACAGCTAAGACCCACAAAACAGAAAACTTCACAACCAGTGTCACATGCAGTTAATGTCATGATATGGCTGAAAACTTCACATCGATAGGCAGGGGCATCGATCCCCATGGGACAGTGGGGACATGTCTTCCCCAATATTTATGAAGGGGGACATCCATGGTAATGTACCCCCAATATTTTAGAAGAGATGTTGTTTAGGATGTCGACTCGAGTGACAGCAACTGTTTTTGTTGTATTTTAATGCAAATATTATGTGTAGTTTCACAAAAAAGGTTCAGCTTCTGGGTGAGACCGGGGCTCTGCGCCTGGACCCCGCTGGGGGTCCCCAGACCCCCAGTCTTTTTTATGTCCCCCCAATAATCCTGTGAGATCGATGCCCTTGTCGATAGGCCTACATTAATCCCTGACTTCAAGTGATTGATTAAACAACATGACACGCCGATTAGCTGACAATGAGCCGATTAACAAATGAATCGACCCAAGCAGCATATCAGCTCCGGTGATCTTTCCCGCGCTGTAAAAGTATTAAGGTAGTCATTCAATAGGCTTAAAATCTACAGCAAGGTCAACAATACTATTCAGATTTATGGCTGATCAGTCCAATTCGTCCAATGCAATGTTTCTACGGAGTGCCAAATAACTCACATCTGTGCTATTGTGCGTGCGCTATCGTGCAAAGTCTCGTACGCAGGTGTTTATTTATTTCTTTGTTTAGGGTTAGGGTTAGGGTTCATAATTCCCACTTCTCGCACAAATCTCGTACTGCGAGTTATTTGGCAATGCAACATATTTGGCATGACACCAGTATGACTACAAGTGATGCGGCCATCACATACCACTTCCTTCAAGTGCTTGAATTTCGATGTGTATATTCGTATGGTGTCGTCGCAACACGAACGTTACCACCACGATGTGTCGATGAACGCTGCTGGCCGGCAGCGTTTGAACCAAGTTTGCCACGTTCTTCATGGCGCTCTGAACACCGTTGCCCAGTGCACTGCAGCCCATCCTTCAGCTTGACGCTGCTGTTGTTCCTGTTTGTGTATAGGCTGCAATATCGCGTGCACTCTCCGACGAGGACTGAAACGCAACGGGAAATCTGCTAATAGCCATACACGGCTTGCTAAATAGTCATCCCAGTCCTGTCGTCCACCGTCAGCAGCCAAATCCAGGGTAAACATAATCATGTGTCGCTTCCATAATAAGAACACACAGTGAATACTACGTCGCTCCTGCTGCAAGACGTTAAATATTATCAACAGCAGGGCAAAATTTCCAACATTACAAGCAACTCGCCACTAAACTCGCCAATATCATCGTTAACGACCTTGACTCACTGAACGGCGGATGAATAATGCTATTGCTCGGAGACTCGGGCAGCACAGCAGGCAGAGGTAGCAGCCTGCAGGCCACTGCAGCTTGCAGGCGGTCGGTAAACAACACAAGACTTTCTGCCATAACTAAACGATGATATTACTAAATTACTAAATAAAAATTATTCATTATAAATTAGTTTATCGCAAGTTAACGATAGATTAACAATTTCGTAATTTTAGCCATTTTAATAAAACTATAAGCGCTGCAAATTGTTGTGAAATAACTGAGCTTCTGCTGATCGCTATACAAAGTAGTTGTCGCTAACACTAAACGCAAAATTTCGGATGCAGGTACAAAAATGAAAAATGATAGTGAAGACTAAAGAAATTGTTAAGATACACAATTTTAGCAAAACCTTACTCAGATGTTAGTTGTAGTAAGACATGCTATTGATACTTCGAATGTTCTAGAACTGTAGTTACACTACACATTTACTAGGTCGTTTCCGGATTTTAGTTAAAGCTGCAGTTTATTATGTTATTATGAGGAAGATATTGGTACAAAACTGATTCGTGTTGCTATAATTAGGCTGTTGATGTATTTTTGTCAGTAATTTTTTTCTGAATTTCACACTGACTAGAGAGTCATGCACTCATGCTATTATCTTCAGGGGCTACCAGTCAACTCGTCACACGGTCATCTCGTCACACGGTTAACACATGACCCCCGCCCATCGGTCAGCTGGGGAACAGGAAAATCTTGCAGCTACATCCATGCTCAGGATATACTGGAGATCGCGTGCCTCTGACTATGGTGGCTACTGGCTAAGTTAGTCTGTCACCAGTCACTGATGGGAGGAGTTGCAAAGATAGTCAGAGAGAGAGAATTTATTAGCCAAATAAATGGCGGGCTGCCAGATAAGGCTTTCGCCCATCGTCAAAAGAAGTCCAAAGAAGAGCAGCACTGTATACACTCAACAGATATCACAGGACAACATTGTGAGTACCATGATTACAGAACTCAACTGGCAGACAGGCGCAGGGTTGCAAAATTTATTATGTTCTACAAGATTCATCTTGTCGCCATTGACATCCCTCTGACTCCAGAGCTTTACCTCCAGCCTACTGAGAACATGTTGGCATATACCATACCATCAGCGTGCAGAGACTATCACCTTACAGATTGCCTGTTGCAGTCTTCTGCTGATAGACTTTCACCTAGCCCCTTCCCAACATTGGGGTTTTGGGAGAATTTGACCCCCTGTAATGGGAGCAATATCCAGATTGAAGTCCTTTAGGCTCAAGTCCTTGGCTTGACCTTGGTACTATTTTTGAATGTATGATAGCCGTTAGCTTGCATTCATAAATGCAACTGAATGTATTACAGTAAAAGCTGTGTATCATTTGCTATTTACTTACTTATAGTATGTACTTGTTATTAAATTGCAGATGCTTAGGTGATAATGCAATATTCTTTGGTGTAATGCATGTCAACTCCTTTGCCTTGGAGACCATATCCTTCCTTGGCCTTGGCATTGGAGGCCAGTTCCTTGTCTTTGTAAGTGTTTTGACTTGACTGCAAGTCTGGCAGTATCAGTGAAACCTCAAAAAGGCACATGCTTGCATCATTTGAGTCATCAAACATAAAAATATGACGAGTGCTGTGACTGCTGTAGGCACATAAACAAAAATTTTTGTTAATTTCACTTATTTGCCTGCAAGCCTACATTGAAATTATCACTTGGTCACATTCAGACTGGCCTTCATTGATAAAACAACTGTGTGCATGCATACATTATGACTTTTAAATTTGTCAGTCACCAGATTTAAATGTGAAACCTAGTGCAATTGTTTTGTGATAGTAATTGAGAGATTATTTTGATTTTTGCTGTTTAGGAGATATGACTGTCACTGTTACACTTGGTTGTAAACTGTCAAGTTTTTACCATTTATATTTGCTGTTTTATTACTTTGTGGGGTGTTTTTGGGGTAAAAATAGGGTAAACAAACTTTATGCCTTTTATCCATCTAGAAATGCAGTAACCCAAAATTGACATTTTATGAATTAAACTGTGTAAAAATTGGTTCTGTGCTTTAGTCTCGGGGCACTAGCAATATTTTGGGTCTCAAAAAGGAAACTACAAACCAAGTGAGAGTGATATTTCTCCCATACGCCCCAATGGGGCAATCATTTTGAATTTTGGTGTGAGGGGTGATATCGCTGACAATCACACACGTCAAATTTTATGTCAATTGGTTCAGGGGTTTTGGAGCTGTGACACCCCCAAATCTGCTTATCTCCACTGGATTGGTTGGAGTTAGTGTAAGCACTTTCATGCTAAACAGTGATGTTACATGTGTTACTTTTAGGAAGAAGATCAGCACTGACTGTCAAGATGTCAATCACATCAGACTGGCATCCACTTGGAGATGTGTTTTTTAGAAAATTTGAACTATACTCTATGCAGTGGAGAGATAGTGTTGATCTTTCAAAGTACACAATCTGTGCTGCTGCTTATGGAGGCCCAGTTGCCTTAGCACGGTCTGAATTGAAAGCAGCAAAAACAGGGTTGGCACCAAAGCCAACAATTTATATTTTCACTTCTGCTGGCAGTGAAATGTCTAATATTCGCTGGAATAGTGGTAATCTGCTGAAGATGGGATGGTCATGTGTGGAAGATTTAGTCTGTGTACAGGATGATGGAAGTGTTCTTGTATATGACATTTTTGGCTCATACAAGAAAACGTTTACTATGGGACAGGAAGCAAAAGATGTCAAGATTATCCAGTGTCACATATTTAACACATTCAGTGGAGGCACAGGTGTTGCAGTTCTGACGTCATCATATCGAATCTTTATTGTTAACAACATTGATGATATCAGACTGCGGAGACTAGCAGAGGTGCAGGGTATTGATGCTCCACCGAGCTGCTGGAGTGTTGTCAGCACCAGTGCACATACCAGGGTTCTGCTAGCCAGGGAAGCTGACCTGTATTTGTTGGATTCTGGAGGTCTGTGTGAGAAGCAGGTCGTACCAGTGACTGGTGATGTCGAGTCCTACATTGAAATGGCCATTTCATTCAACCACAAATATCTGGCACTCTTTACTAGCTCCGGCATCCTGTGGATTGGCTCATCTGATCTGCAGCACGTCTACTGTGAGTTTGATACCAAATGTCACACCCGACCACTACAGCTTGTGTGGTGTGGCCCAGGAGCTGTTGTCGGATATTGGGAGGGAATTGTGCTCATGGTTGGACCGAAAAAAGATTGGATTAAATTCAGCTACGATAACGCTGTTACCCTGGTGCCAGAGATGGATGGTGTGCGTATTATTGGCAGCACTTCCCATGAATTTCTGCAGAAAGTTCCCACGGTTGTAGAAGACATTTTCAAGATTGGGTCAATTTCTCCTGGCGCAATGCTATACGAAGCTGCTCAGGAGTTTCAGAAAGGTAGTCAGCGTACTGATGAGTATATTCGTATGATAAAGGAAAGACTCGATGATGCAGTGAAGCAGTGCATTGAAGCTGCTGCTCACGAGTTTGAGCCATCAATGCAAAAGTCGTTGTTGCGAGCTGCGGCATTCGGCAAATGTTTCTTGATAGACTTCAACTCCCAAAGTTTTGTCAGCATATGCCAACAACTGCGGGTGCTAAATGCCATTAGAAGTCATCGTATTGGCATACCAATCACATACGCACAGTTGGAACACATGAAGATATCTGTGATAATTGATCGTCTGGTGATGAGGCGCAAGTACTGGCTTGCAGTTGCCATTTGTCAGTATCTTAAAATTCCAGACATGGAGGGAAGCAGCAGAGTACTTGCTCACTGGGCCTGCTACAAGATTAAACAGTCAGATTCCGATGAGGAACAACTTGCTTTAACTCTTGCGCAGAAGTTGGGTAACACACCTGGTGTTTCGTATTCCGATGTTGCTAATTATGCAATAGAACGCGGCAAAACCGATCTTGCAATTCGGTTGCTGAACTTTGAACCTCGAGCTGCAGAGCAGGTGCCTTTGTTGATGAAGATGAAGAAATTCCACTTGGCTCTGACAAAAGCTGTTGAAAGTGGAGACACAGATCTAGTGTATATGGTGATACTGCATTTGAATGAAAGACTGCAACTTGGAGAGTTTCTTATGGCAATACGCACCATACCTGTTGCTTATGCTTTGTATCTGCAGTACTGTCGGGAGGGAAATCGGCAGATGTTGCTCGATTTGTATTACCAAGAAGACAAGCATTTGGATGAGGGCAACTGTCGTGTGGTCAACAGTTATGATGAAGAGCGACTTGACGCACGTCTTCGCATGCTTGTGTCAGCTCAGGAAGCTTTCAGCAAGTCAAAGAATGAATGTGCGCTGAAATCTACTGAGGAGCAAATAAAACTAATGAAATATCAACAGCGTCTTGAGGAAGAATTCAATAAACCATTCTTGGACCAGTCGCTTCATCAGACCATCTTCCAGTTAACCGTCTCCAATAATCACAAGCTGGTAGAGCAGATGCGGAAGGAATTCAAAATCCCAGACCGACGATTTTGGTGGCTTAAGGTACTTGCTTTGGCTGAGAACAATGAGTGGTCTGAGTTGGATCGGTTTTCTAAACTGAAGAAGTCTCCAATTGGATATGAGCCATTTTTTGAAGCATGTGTAAACAAAGGAAACATGGCAGAAGCTCAGAAATACTTGGCAAAAGTGTCCGGTGAAAATCTTGTGAAATGTCACATCAGGTTGGGACAGTTGGATCAGGCTGCTGACCTCGCTTTTCAGAACAAGAATGAAGACGAGTTGAATCTTGTTCTGTCCAAATGTGCTTCAGCAAATCGGATTCTCGCTGATCGAATCAATTCCATGAAGTTGCAGTTGTCTTCAAAGTCATAGGCGTCTTTGTAGCAATAAAATCTGCCATTCAGATTTTGATTTGGACAGAACATAACTTGCACAAATTGTTGCATATTGTACATATTAACACCAGGAGTGTAAAATTTATTAACTGGTGTCATAAATTTGGTTACTACTGACTAAGGCTTATTGTCATAAGACAAAAAGATATTTTACTGGTACCATTTTTTGGTGCAGCATCAAAACAATAAGTGTGATAGTTACTGTAAAGCAGGGATCAAGTCATAGCTTGTTACATAATGAAAGAGTTCTATTTTTCAGACAGGACCATCCTCCTCAGATGACGCACTTTGTAGTGATTAAAATGTAGATAAATGTGTTATTGTTTGCTTTTGTCATACACACTGTGTTGTTATTTAGTTTGTATATAGTAAGTGTTAATAAAGTAACCATTCCCAAGTGTTAAAACATTATACATGTACAGTGTTGTGTTAGTGTTTTCACAGTAGGACACATTGCTCAATGTGTCAAGCGATGTGTCGAGCGAAATATGTCCTAGTGTGACAGGACTCAGACATATGTGCAGCAACAAAGTCTGCGTGTCCATCGACATCGTCTATATTTAGTACATATTTACACCAGGTTTTTGACAAAAAACTAATAATCAGCGTATCTATCATTTCGTCACTGATTTTGTATTTTTTTTTCGTTTAGATCATACTTTAATATCTGTTAAATGTCGAAATTCAGTTTATATTGTAGTATTGTACATTTAATGAGAAATTATCGTAAATCGACAGTGCATAGTTACATGTCGAGCGATATGTGTCTAGATGCTTTTTTATATCTGCATAACACAATGCTAGCAAGGTATATGCTATGACATTGTGTCTGTCTGTCTGCCACCAGTCAGGAGTTAAAATGGCTGAATGGATCATACTTGTTTTTGCCATAAAGGCTACCCTAAACCTGTAAGCAAATTATAAAATCTACCGGTAATGTCTCTGAAAATAAGAGTACTTTATCCTGGATTTTGTTCCGAACTCTGAACTTGGAATTTGCTATGCCACTTTGACCATCACAAGTGTTGTTGCCTTAAGTTTGACCAACAGTCATTGACACTATATCACCGAGCATCCATCTGTGTATACTACATGATGGGTATGATGTGGCTCGTCATGCAGGTTCATCTGTGGCAGCTGAGACTTCTTTACTATTATATGTTGTATTGTACAGTATTGTAAAGATGCATCAACAATATTACATTTAACAGTCAGTTAGGCAAACATAATAAAGAACGAGTGCATGTACCTGTATGTCTTGTATAAAAATATGATATCTGTGTTTAAGAAGAAATGAACACTGATATGATTTTTTTACTTTAATTTGATGACAATGTAATAATGTTGTTTTATAAGTATTTCAAAACCACAACAATAACTGTATAAATCTTTGTGCAATGAATATAAAGTTAAAGCACTCTACACTGTGTCTCAAAAAAACGACAATGACGTTCTACACTATAACTTCAATGCACATCAACCGATTTTGATAATTTTTGGCAGAGGTATTGCTGAATGAATATGCTATTAAATGGTAATTTGTTATCCCACCTCTCCTAACTAATGTCTCTGCACTACCTTGGGAATCAAGTACCCCAAAAATGGGTCTTTTTAGTCATGCT
>Ga0209782_1001197_pt1 | contig 13147 bp, 6 predicted proteins | sample WorMetmaBAHAMAS1_FD_187390 | JGI IMG/M metagenome (GOLD analysis project Ga0209782, IMG submission 187390) | Marine gutless worms symbiont microbial communities from Max Planck institute for Marine Microbiology, Germany - Inanidrilus... | ecosystem: Host-associated > Annelida > Digestive system >... | reverse complement strand
CTGCGCATCGATGTCCACAACAACAACGACAACAACGACAACGCGTGACAGAGGGGACCGCTATGGCCCCATAGAATGGGCCCAATAACGACAATGGAGGGAGAAGAAAAGATAAGGGAATCGACATCTATCCCACGTGTGGTGTGGTCCCCTCCCAACCTTTCAGCTATATGTCCAGTCGTCGACGGTGTGACAAACAATCACAGGTGATGACGACGTGGCTGCTGATCGTATAGACACTGAACGAGCGTCAGAGGTCACCGTCTGATGGAGTTCATCGGCCAGACAGGACTACTCAACAGGAAATTACGGACGCAGGTGTCAAACACCTATATAAGTCCGCATCTATATGTTTCAGTCAATATATCAAGCTAATAACACTTACGACTGAACTGATAGTAGGCTATCTACTTTACTGCTCGGTTTCCGGTTCTGCTACGATCAGCAGTGAAATCAAAACGCAAACGAGGACAAGGAGGTCGTGCCAGTCGATATGGAAACATTTACAGTATGCAAGGACGGCCAGCGTGAAGTCGACCCATTGTAGAGCTATCAGTCAGTGGAGTTGATGCAGCAAAGGTCACAGTTCACGAACGCAAGAGGAAACTAGATGCTGGATGATGGCCGAACGTGACTAAAACTGGACCTGAAGTTAAAACTGCAAATAAGTAACAGCCAGCCAGAAATCTTATAGTGGTTGGTGTGACCTCGAGCGAGGGCTTTCTAGTGAATTAATTCTAAATGTATGCCATATCACAAGTCTTCATTTTTCTCATACTGTAACAGAAAGCCGTGTACACGGATGCATTTATATTCACTGCTCAACAGAAAACTATACGAATGATGACAGCTCAAGAAACTGACCTGAACTTCGAACGTGAAATACTTCTTCATGTTTTTGATCACCAGTATGAGGAACGGCAGCTTGATAGCAAGAGTTTTATCGGGGTCGGCTGGGCATGTAATGTACGTCACACTGCAAAAACAACACTGCATCATTTACACCCAGTAATGACCAATTCACACCGACCCGACACGACACAACTTGTCCGTCGAGTTGTGTCGCGTCGAATGGTGTGAATAGGCTATCAATCGCATTTCATTAATGATAACTGACAAAACACGGTAACAAGTATTCTCACGTAGGTCCCTATGCAAATTTTGTTACTTTTAGCTTAGAACGCTGTGATATGGAGCTATAATGCATGGTCATATCTACTGATGCCATTTTACGAATGCAGTTTATCTTAAATTTATGTTGTATGCCTAGTGATGGTTTTTAACCTGCATTTTTAGTCGCGCCTCTCGCACGCTGTGAGGCGCGACTTAAGTAGTCACGTTTCTGTCCGTGACAAAAAAAATTGTCGCCGGCCCAATCGACCCCTAGAAACTAGAATACCTAGCGACCATATACCGCTAGGTATTCTAGTTTCTAGAGCACTGTGTCCTGTCGACATATTTTCTATTTTTCTCCGTGTTGTGATTCATTCTGCTTCTTGGTTTTTTCTTTTGTCGCAAATAAATTTGACCTGATTTGATTTCACACTGCCAACACAGTGATAAGACGACCTGATAACGCAAGAACTAAGCTAACAGATATTTTATCGCTATTTTATCAACGCACGCTTTTAACTATGCAACCGGTAACCGTCGTAAACAAGGGCAGAGGTACATCGCATACTTCCCTATCACCCACGTACGAAGAACTCGTCTAGTCTTGGCGCCTGCCGTCGTCTAGGGCAAGATGCAACAAATACCACGCAGCAGGGGCGTCAGCCTGTGCATGACATGACACTGCTGCAGTAGAGATAAGCTGGCATTGGGTCCATATTAATATAAAAAAACATGACGACATCCACAAAACCGGAAGTACATTACATATCGCAACGCCGCCGGCCACGACCACAGGTAACATGTATTATAAATTTAGTAAAGTTCGGCCATGTGGTTTCTGAGATACGCTATAGAGCGCAGACTCGCATAGGCCTACAGACAAGCTCATATACCAATCAATGCTTATTGCTTAACAGAAAGAGAGGATATTAAAATACCAGACATTAGTGCCCATCAGCTCCAACACCAGTGATTGAATGTCGCCGTCTGTTATGCGTTTAATATGGCCATTCCTGACCTTCAACATAGGAACAACCACGTAATAAGTACAAAGCGTGAATTCGATGTACACAAGTCTGCTAATTAGGAACGCAAGCAGCAGCCAGTGTGTATATGAATGGGAAGGGTAATGAGTGTCGACCAATGCAGGTGGGGGAGGTTGAAAGTGTAACTGACATTCCACGTATAACTGCATGGCTATAACTCGAAAATGGTACAAGATACAGGGTTTACAACATACAGGGTATGTGCAAAGAAAACACTATTATGTAACACAATAATTGTTTACTTGCGTTCTGTCAAGTAATAATAGACGAATATGTTATGTTATGTTACAAAGTAAATCATACATGGTCTATCAAATGGCATGATTGCCAATTACCAAGTCTGTATAGCCAGGATTTTAGTTCAAGGGTTTGAAAATTGGGACGGGGACAAACGAGGCCCGAAGGACCGAAGCCTGAGACATGAAAGGCCAAGAGTGGGAGTGGGGTTAAACTCCCCGGCCCAGCGGGGTCCCAAAGCCTTTTCGTGCATTTTATAGACGCCAAATGGCTTTTTGTATCATGTCAAAAGCTTCTGGCCATGCCCAGCCACCAACTATTTTACAGCATATAATAATTGACTACCCTGAGCTATGATGAGATTTTTTCATGCCAAGCCATTATCATTGTCACAAAGATAATCGAGATTCGAGAGTGATCAGTGAAATATCAGTTTCTGTCGTACTTTGTAAAACCATTTACAGCTTCAATAAAAATTACACTACTGTAAGCACATACTGCTGTGGCAGTTGCAGTTCAAAACTTCAAACGTCTAACAAAAGCGATTACCGTCACTATTATGTGACGGTTTGCTCTAAAAGATCAAAAATAATAATACGGCCTTGCCAATTACCTTGATAGAGTTGGAAGGTGACTGTCGCTATTTGAAACCAATTTAATGCCCATATAATTCATATATAAAGCGCATTTCAACTATGATCATGTATTTATAGGCCTACGTAAATTAGACAGCGCGTACGTCGTGTGATTTAAGCTTTATTGTCAAAAATGAAGGAGTTATAGATGTATGAACAACAGGCTATTAACAAAAAGTGATAAAGGCCTACGGCCTATCTATTATACACCAGAAATTGCAATGACCCTGGGTATAGTTGCAAGTTTTTGAAATGGGATATTTCGTGGCTGCAGAATTTTTACTGACAAGTACGTCGAGCGGTCCCTCTGCATAGCAGAGCATCTTGTCTAACTTACATAGAATTTTATATTTCAGTGAAGTTCAGTCTTCGTCCAGAGTCCAGACTTCCACCAGAGATGTCAATCGAGACGAAACGATCGCAGAGATGAGAACAGGCCTGGAGATATTGGGTGAATGTGAGTCATCAATCACATTCATCACTGTTAAGCCCCTAAGTGTTAAAATGCCAGCGATTTGTACCTTTTTATCCCAGATCTTCAATGGCTTGCTGCCAACGCTGTAGAGAATAGAAATGAAACCACTCTGAAACGTATTTTTGAACATTACGACGTAATTCTTTAAAAAATTCAACGAAACCTTCTTATCACACAAAACTCACTCATGAGTGGACTGACGAAATATGACGTAATTATGACGTCACTCCTTGGCGTGAGCATAGAATATCGAAGCGTAATGTAACAAAGTGATCAGTCTATAATGAAATTTTGTAAACGTTGACCAGTCTGTGACGTTGACACATTGTACTAGAAGATGGCGGCTATAAGCTACATGGCCAACAAGACACGGAATGCAATACAGATGATTAGTGACTGACATTGTAGACCTACTGTGGTTTTGTAAAAATCGGTAATAATAATGATGTTAGTTGAGTTCGTCCCATATGCCGTATTTTGCGTTGTTCATATTAGTTACATATGATCTTGTTCTTGTATTATATGAAACTGTTAAATAACTGTATTAGGCTATGATAACTATTTTCGTCCTCACACCACCAGGCGAGACATCGTGTCCAAGACTTTGTGTATTAGTCTGAATGTATGTCTGGACTACCTGTTCACTCGTAGCTTCTCACCAAACTTCACAAAATTTTCAGTAAATATTAACAGTAGCTAGCAGTGGCTTAGTCCTCCTCTGGTCGACAAAGTTGTGTTACGTACGTCGTACTGGAGTTTTTCTGGATGACATTGTTTAGATAATGGGGTATATATGGCTGACAAGCATGGCCAGGGTGGTATTTGTAGGGAAGGAAGCCAGGGAACTTCCCGTTCCCTTCATTGGATCTGACCTACCCTCCCATTCCATTTGATTGTCTGAAAAATTCCCTGTCGGGGAAAGGATGAATCCCCATCACTGCTGACATTTTTCTCAACTGTATCAGTCAACTATTGTCCAAATGTTCAAGACAGTGTTTAGTTTTTAATTTTAATGGTTCATTTTGACAGCTGATATTTTGGCTCAGCTAGCAATGGCCCAATACTGCACAGTCAATGTTCCTTATTTATTTACTGTTCCTGTTGTGGTTTTAATCGTCGTTAGCCAATTTGACAGCTTTTCTAGAAACAGAACTTTAAAATACTTCACGTTTATCTTTTTGGTCTTTGTTTACTTGTAAACATTCCCGTGTTAGACTTAAGTTACATGTACAAACCTGCAATGGTAACAAGTAATCAATGAAGAATACTATTATTTATTAACACTTCATAGATTAAGGCACATTTCACTATCAAATTGTCCATAATATCAGCACATGGCCTGTGCCACCAACCCTCAAAAGCTATGCTTTATGTGGCAGGATATAAAAGTGTATGTTACTATTCTAAACAATATAAATAACATAAGTCAAGCACAGCATTTCACAGGTGGGACTGGGCCCTTAGTTCCTTTCTGTTTCCACTGTTATGATAAGGCCCTTTTATACGTGTCCTGCAAACCACTATATATTACATAGATGAGGCCCCTAAATGTGTGGCGCTATAGCCAGTTAAAATTCTTAACACTCCTAAATCTGGTCCTGACATTGGTGTCATACTTCACACAAAATTTGCTTTATCTATTAATGTAATAGCCAAAGTGCAAAGTTGCAGGTAGTGGATAAGTTTTGCTATTTGGGTGATATGTTGAGTGTGGATGCAGATGCTGATGCAGCTGTGAAGGCCAGAATTTAAGTTGGATGGAATAAATTCAGGCAGCTGGTACCATTGCTCACTAATAGAGATATATTTTTGATTAGGAGAGCTGTACAGCAGTTGTGTGCAAAGTAGTATGCTCCATGGAAATGAGACTTGGCCTCCGAGGAAAGAAAACAAGAGCCTAGCAGTGGCTTGTATAGCGCGAGATGTGGGAAGCTCTAGCACAAACCGTTCTTCAGATATAATGCATTAGATTATAAAATCAAATTAAATATCAACATCGTTCACAACATCCTTCATATGTAAACAATAACAAAATTGTCACATGATGCCACCAGACTCTCAGTAAGTAAATTAAGTGATATTGCTACAATTACCAATTTTTCCATACCCCCCTCTTCCACCAGAAATAATGGCATCATCCCATCTGACGATCCGGGTGAGGTGTTGTCAGTAAGTAGCAAAGACATATATCTATCCAAGCATGCAAAGATATCCAGGATCCATTGCACAGAGACCACAATGCACAAACGTCACAGACGGACACTGGCATCATAGCATAAGTGCGAGATGTATATGTTACATCTCGCACTAATGAGATGGCACTCCAGCGGGCAGAAATGAGAATGGTGAGATGGATGTGTGGCATTAAGCTAAAAGATAGTGTTCCAAATAAAGAGTTGAGAGAGAGGCTAGAAACAGATGACATACTACAACAAGACTGCAATGGTATGAATATGTGTTGCAAAAAGAAGACAATGACGTGAAGAAATGTATGGAGTATGTAGTGGAGGGTTCTAGACTGAGAGGTAGACTTAAGAGGGCTTTGATAGAGGTTGTTCAGAGAGACTGTAACTGTAATGCCTCTCTCACATGTTTAATGCATGGTACCCGTTTGGAGGACCTTTCAAAAGGGTACCATGCATTGAACACTTCCAGATCAACGTTAATCGCCGATTTTTATTACTTTTCCCCCACTAACTGCGTGACGTCATTCATGACGTTCTCTTGGTCATTTATGACGTTCTCTCCTTCTGAGGAGTTCTTAAACTAAGTTAGCCCGGGGAAAAAAGTAATAAAAATCGGCGATTAACTTTGGTCTGGAAGTGTTTAATGCATGATACTCGTTTGGAGGACCCATCAAAACGGTACCATTCATTAAACACTTCATAGGTTCACATTTTCAATCAGCCACGGATTTTTTAATCCAGTGAACACTTTTCTCACAATTGACACAATGCCTCGCCCACATATTTGCACAGCAGCACCATATGTAACCTAGTAGTACAATTCAAAGGCAAAAACCACTTGCGATTTTACAAATTAATTGCACAATAGCAATATGTGTGTAACTGTGCATGAAAGTGCATTAACATTTAGCAGGGGAAAGTAGTGTTAAATATCTTTGTCAGTTCATTTTACATGTGTCCAGCTAACAAGATTTACATTTACACATTTTTGGAAGTAACAAAAGAAACGAAACATCTACTTCTTATACTAGTGACAGATAAACTGCTGATCCCTTGGTTAATTTTAGCCACAGATTCAAAAGTAGCAATGAAAAAGAATCCATGATACTAAATGTGCAAAACTACAGCCATTATTCAAAAAGTGCATCAACAGAAAACATATTCTAATCGACACCGCATTCAGTTACTCACTACAGCACAAACTGCTTTTCAAACAAACAGTCAAAAACTATCTCTAGCTGAATTGGCATTCCCAGATTTCCACTGACCACTAATTGCAAGCCTAGATTCAACACATTATTGCCAAACAACACAAATTACACTAGCAACAACAATCTTCCTAGCTATCAAACTGAACGCATCAGGGCACATCAGACATGTTATTCATAGATCCAGTCCTTAGCTGCGGGAGTCCAGGCAATCAACTCATTTTCAGTGAACCACAGTTTAATTTCCCGCTCTGCACTCTCCAACGAGTCGCTCCCATGGCATATGTTTCTGCACAAATAACAGCACTAAGCAGTTGAGCATGGTGGTATCAAGCGTTAATTTCACAATTTTTGTACATTAAACATTCTGATATAGAATGGTACCTGAATAGCAATGCAAACATTTAACCGGTTTGTTTGTTTTTTTTACACAAATTGAGAAACACCCATTTAAACAATACTGGCAGTATATTAGCTATTCGGTGGTGGCCATAGATCAATGACTATGGCCTATGAGCCATAGACAGCCAGTGTCACCAAAATTATTTTTTTCACCTGAGCAAATGTACTATCATATACACAGATGTATCTCAATACCTTTCACCATATAAAATCTAAACCTGCTACACTGTTCACATGACTCATCCATGAGCCACACCATAAATAGACGATAATATTAAAGGCCATATAAATATATAGCCCTTTCTGCAACTTTTGCCGATCGGGCTAAATAACTACAAACATCCTAGGCCTAACCATGTTCACTTGCTAAAGAGATACGTGCAAACAAAACATTATTTTATGCATAACAGTTGTAATGGAAATTATTTTTTTACTGACATGTATAATAGTGCCCAGCTAAAAACAGTGATTCATCCAAGAGAAACCACTTGCCAGTTTGGTTGCTACTGTAACCATTAAAAAATGTGGCATTTGCCACACATTAACAATGTACAGCTGTTACGTGGGTCCTTTCTATTTGCTGAAACTGTGTACAATTAGCTTATAGTTTCCCCAAAATTGTTTTTAGGTGCTTCATCATCTGATGCTACCGACCCGTGGACTGAACCAAAATCTAACACATCCAAGCAAGGGCTTCCACTGCAATAAGTTTAAAATGACAATAAAGTAAAGAGTTGTCTGAAACTTGAAATGCTGTTAGATTCTTGTGTGAATTATGTGTAAACAACTAAGCAATCTGTCTGATGTGGTTTAGAAATAAAGACGACTCCTGCATACTGGCAACTTCAGGGGCAGCGGGTTGGGGTGCATACACTAGCAACAGAAGAGGCCCATAAATTTTCAGTGTAAGAAGCACTGATCTTTTTTTGAAAATTAATCTAACACCAGCAGGGAAGAAGCAGCCGAGTAGAATTTTTCACCAACTCTTAAAAAACGGCATGCTGCTACATGCTGTGTTCAAAGGTTTGTGTATCCATCGAAGACAAAGGACATTCCTGTCATCTCCGGACACAGTCACTCTAAGCTTTTCATCCCGCCTAATCTGCAATGACTTGAACGATATTAAGTGATCACGCTTAAGACAACGATAACAACCTGCCAACGTCGATGCCAAAGTCTCCGCGAATGGTCCCAGGGTTTGACTTTAATGGATCTGTTGCTCCCAGCATCTGACGTCCAACGTCGACTATCTTCTTACCTTCCCATACCTACAATAACAGAAAAAATTTTACTTACTGTCTAATTTTCACAATTTACAAAATTAATATCTTCCACTCCACAGTCTTTACACTTCCAATATTTAACTTATAGCAACCAACAAAAGTGTCTATCGCATCTGCACAACTAAATTATTTGGCAAAATTCACAAGTTAATGAGCTATAAAAAACCAAAGCTAAGCTAGCAGAAATCCAATGCTATAGGTAGCCAGCAATGGTTAATGAAGACTAATCAAATTTACTGAAACATATGGCTAATAAAAGAATGTCTATGACTTCAGTTGTCATGAAATGCTATAGCTTTAAAACTGTACAAAAGTATTAAAAACTGTATAAGTCTGTATTGTAACTGGATTCAATCTTGTAATATTTAGTCAAAGGATAGTAATTTAACATATTCAGAACATAAGCATATTATAATATAATCATAATTCTATGCAGTGATGAGACATATGCTTTACATCAAGTACAGACAAGAGGGCCTAGCAGTGGCTAGCATAGCACGAGATGTTGTTTAGATTATCCCTCTCCGCGACCACAATGCACAATTTGGATCGGAATTTGAAACCTAAATTAGCTATAATGCGACAATGCACTTCTGTCACAGACAGACGGACACTGACATCGTAGCATAAGCACGAGATGTATATATTACATCTCGCGCTAAAAATTGAATGTTATCATTCATGTTATAAAATACTCAGTTGCATAGTACTAAGTAGATGAAAGCACTATATTACATAGACAGCACTAACTACAAAATATTAGATCTAGAAAAACGTTCGGTCGTATCAAGTCCTGCACACCCACGCCAGCAGTGCATTTAATCCCGTAATCCTGTACCTTGACCTTCTGACCTCAGGTTCAATGCATTCCAATGGCCTGCTACAGATCATGTGTACCAGCTTTGTTGTTGACCATGACCACTCAACTATTTTTCCTTTAAGAGCATGGACAAACAGACAGAGAGACAGACAGGCAAGCAAACACAAAGTCACAGATGCAACTGATGATTCTACCACTCCACTACCGCCAGCATGGGTAATGTCTTAACTGCATACTGCACACTAACAGTAATGTGAAACATTTGTGAGACTGAGTGTAAAATAACATGAAACTTATTAAACACTGCGGTCTGCAAAGATGTGACAGTTTACTCTTGGACAGTAACCAATTATAAATTATTTTGAGTTATTATCCCATCAGTGAATCTCCAAATATGGTACAGATACAGTACAAGTATGAGAACAGTGAAAAACTCCAGCATCTTCTCCCTAAGAAGAATGTGCAAATAGCCGTCATAGTAAAAATGCTCCAAACAAGAAAAATCCTCCAGCCAGCTAACCCAGGTTGGTATGTATGTTGGCCTTTAAATGGTTGTGTCTGTTATGTGTGTGGGTGTAAATGAAAAGAATCCCCATATAGGCCTAGTTGTAGTTTAAATATTCCGTCTCAAATGTGCATGCTAAGTGCACATGACATTTGGCAGTTTGCGAAAAACAATACACAATTCAGTTAGTAAATGAAGCATCTTGTTTAAATCATAAAATGATCAGCAGAATACAGTTCAACAACTGCATCTTCTAATATTTACCGTATGTTTTTGAGGAAAATGCCACATTTAACAGACCACAGTTAATAACAAGAACCAAATGTGGGTAAGAGCTGCTTTGCATGCAGCAGCATGTCACCCCAAGAAGAACAAAAACAGTGCCAGGAAGTGTTCACACGGCTGCTTTTCTTCATATGCAATGCGGCCAAAAATGCAACCAATAGTAAAGAACAAAACTTACAAAACACATAAACACACACAAACATGCACACTCTTGCAGTACAGTGTATTAACTCAGAAACTGTTAAGGCATAGACTATCTTCCATGTGTTTGTGTCTGTGAATGGTCATTATATACAAGTTTTCCTCATAATACTGACTGTTCAACATACCATTGGTACAACTGGTCCAGAAGACATATACTTCACAACATTTGGAAAGAATGGTCTTTCTTTCAGCTCAGCATAATGCTGCTTAAGAAGGTCTTCATTCACCTGGAAAGGACCGAATGTAAGAAAACACAATGCCGTGCAAAACAGTGTTAGTACAGTAACACTCCAAAATGTTAGCAACAAAAAAATCAAAAAGAACCAACTTCACTGCAGTACAGAAAAGTGTGTATGTCCTGTATTTTGCCCTCTGTATTGTACGTCATTAACACAAACACCGATATTGCAAATTAGAATAGAAAACTTGAGCAGGACAAAATACTGCATCTCTCGAATAACTCACTAAAAGTAGAAGACAGATGCATGACATATGACATTTCCAACACACAAATGGTTGGTCTAGAGTCAAGACTGCCATATGCAAAGCAGGGCAATCTTATTTCATTTTGTTTAAGTATACCAAATCTGCGCTTCACAGAAACAAAATTAAAAATATATAGCCCTTTCGGCAAATATGCTGAGCGGGCTAAATGACTGCACTGCAATGAAACTGGTCCCAAGAAAACAACTGCAACTAGCAGTGTTTACTGCCATCTCACCATTGGCACAACAGGTCCAGAGCTCATGTACTTAACAAGATCACAAAAGAATGGCTTTGAAGACAATGCTGCATAATGCTGTTCCAGCAGGTCAGTTGTTACCTACCACATTCTTTCACACTCTTCACTAAAACCTAATAAATTACTCAATTAAACTAATATCAGTTTGTCAAACTAGATATATGTTCAGATCAGTACAAAATCTGTGTGTATATATACGGAGAGTAAAAAATTGATATTTCTTACATTTGTCATACATATAAAATAACAATACTACAAAGCAGAGTCACTCGTATGCACAGTACATACCTGACAAAATTAATTAAAATTAAACTTTCATTGTCATCATCACCTGTCGTCTATTGGATCATAAGGTTGACATGCTGCAGGTCTAGAACTTATGTGCAAATGATTAAAAATAATAATAACAACAATAATTGTACAGTGCTGTAAAGTCCTAAGATACAAAGGCATTAAAAGCAATGCTGAAAAACTACCTATGAGTAAACAAATGTCCTTTTTTGAAAAGTCACTAAATGTCTCGATTTTTTAAAATGTTAGTTATAGAGGTCAGTGATATGCACATGACAATCTCAGCCACATAATTCATATTACTGTAACTAAATAAAACTTACTACATAGTATAAATAGTAATAATAGTATAAATAACTAAATTACGCCAAAGTATGCAGGTGAGGCGGGTGAAGCCGGTATGTGCTTGCCAAGAAACACTAACCCTAACCCAAGTATCGTCCGTCTCATCCGAATGGCCAGTGAAAATCAATAATTAGCATATATCACGACTCGCCCGCATCTCATGTACAATGCACTGGCGTTGAATACGTCGACTGCCTTGCCCGCATAGTTTAATATAGCCGAAAGTGATTGCTAAAAATTCTGTGGACAGAAAATGGACCCACATGCAGTGATGACACTGTTCCCAGAATCCACCCCTCAACGACGCCTCCCCCTCAGATTGTTGGCGAGATCTGGCTTCTTTCTGAGGCTATTTTATTTGGTAAAATGCGAGTATGCAGAATGTACTAACTGGTAAAATGATGTAAGGGGACGACTGTACGGTAAGATGGGTTAGTAACACTAAGATTAGATAAGATTAAGAGTTAGGATTAGTGTTAGGATCAGAGTTAGCAACAGTTGGCACTTGAGTTACCATCTGCACTTGTACCCGCAATTTGCTTATCGACAACTAGGCAACCCCGCATTTTATCCATAGCCTAAAGAGCAGTCACGTACCCACACAAACTTCATTGCAACTAGCCGGTAACCACGCTGTTCAAAACGCTTGATGATTTCGCCAACAACGCCCCGATGAACTCCGTCCGGCTTCACCATAATGAACGAGCGTTCCGCGTTGCCACTCATAACGGTTTAATTTTTTAATCTAATAATGAAAGAAAACTTTAGTTAATTACACTAAACTAAACACAAACTGTCGCAACTTGCGGTGCAGGGCGTGCTGTGCATCTACGTCACGACTCTAGGTCACTACTACTTCCGGGGCACTGCACTAATCAGTAGGTAAGTACACAATAAAGGCATCAGCTGCGGTGTTTAGTTGGAGTGGCGGATTTTCTGAATAAATGTGCCGTTAAACTTAGCCGTCATTTCTTTGCATATGATGCGTTATAAACGACGAATTCATTAACTTTTGCAAGAGGAAGTGAATATAAAAAGTGTTGACACCCCTAGCATCCAATACACGCAACACGGCAGTGATGGCACGCAAGCCAGTCAAGGTCATTTAATAAATAAGGCCAGTTTCCAGTCTTATGTAAGTTCGCAACGCACGCATCACACGCAACGTAACGTGGCGCGACATGTAATATGATATATATACATCTCGCGCTTATGCTACGATGTTAGTGTCCGTCTGTCTGTGACGGAAGTGCATTTATTTATTATGAATTCGTACACAGAGTACACATATAGGCCTAGTTTATACAAATATATGCAATAGCGGTATTAAGTCACGTCACTAAATAAGCAATAACATCGTCCATCTCTCC
>Ga0209782_1001196_pt1 | contig 13149 bp, 10 predicted proteins | sample WorMetmaBAHAMAS1_FD_187390 | JGI IMG/M metagenome (GOLD analysis project Ga0209782, IMG submission 187390) | Marine gutless worms symbiont microbial communities from Max Planck institute for Marine Microbiology, Germany - Inanidrilus... | ecosystem: Host-associated > Annelida > Digestive system... | reverse complement strand
ATATAGTCACTCACTACAACATGTAGGCTATCGTGCTGTGGTCGGTGTGTGCGTGTGTGTGTGTGTGTGTGTGTGCGTGAAAGGGTTTCACGGACGCCGTCTACCGAGCTCGACGAAAGCAATTCGCCGACATCGCGTTCAACTACAAGCAGTAAGTCATGCAGTCGTCTACAATTACGCTCTCTGTAGTAGTACTTCGCCCCCGGGACGGAGGGAGGGACGGAGTGACCGGTGCCAACTATTGTGATAAGTATGTTTGTCTGTCTGTCGGCTCGCGCGCATAACTTGAAAACCACACGGCCGAACTGCACCAAATTTCTATGCATGTTGGCTGCGGCCATGCACGGCTCGGTTCTCCTCTGATCGCGTTGCGATACGTTAAGTACTTCCGGTTTCATGTCATGAGGCCAGTGGGCCAGAATCAAGCACAACGTTATGTTTCGAAGAAGTTCGCTAGGTGGACGTCAGACAACTACAGTGTTTGGTCGAGTTAATGCGACACCAGGGTGAAGTTTGTTATCTATGTCTGCGTTGCTTGGGACGATGTGATTTCTATTTCAACGACATTTGTTATATTCTTATGACATTCTGAAAATGCCAGAGACGTTTGATTACTTGTTGTGGAATTTTGTCTTTTATTGTCAGTCGACACTGCATCTTTTCGTGAAGACTTTTGTTTGCCACCTCTAGCTAGATGATACGTTAATGTGCTTATTTTTCCACCTGCGCGATTTACTAAATGATATCGTTGTTGCAGTGGACAACCACTTCCACTGGTCACCTACACGCCAGAAGAAATCACAACATGGTACGTTCTCAGCGTGTTGTATGATCATCATTATTAACTTAGCTTAGTCGAGTTTTACAGTTTATTGAAGCTAATGGTAATGTACAGCAGCAATCCATACCATAAACATATCAGTTGAACGTTGCAATAACAGAGGTTAACTGCTTGGCAAAGCCCAGCATAGTGTCGCCCCCTGCATGCGAGTAGTAGTGTAACAGAACCGCGCTGCCGACTAGCGAACGTAGATGAACTAACCCGAGTGCTGATTGATGCCAGCTATACACAGTTGAGCCGCGTTAACTCCAGAAGTACTGAACAGAAGCCCACCAAATTTATACCAGGTCTAGGTGGATCATCGCCGCTTTTAACGCGCCCATCTGCATTCCAATCGTACAACGTGTTTTGTAATGCCAGTGCGACGAATGAAGATTGGTAAGCCAATTTCGCCCATGAAGGTACACATGAGAAACGTTATCTCAGGGGTTACTGCACCGAAGTTCACTAAATATTTAAATGATGTAGCTGCATCATCGCCGCTGTTAATGCTCTGATACAGATGGTGGTATTCCAATTTTCTGTCGATCGCCAGCGTAAAGAGTGAAGGTGCATTATGAAACAATGTTCATCCTTTGCCTCCCACCCCAAAAAAACAACAACAACAACAAAAATTAATTGGTTGGTGTAGCAGTTTCCCTTCAGCGATCTCAAAAAGAACGTCAGATTAATCATCATCACCAACGTGTCTATCACAGCTGAAAATTTGGTCAAGATTGGTCTAGCACGTTCTGATTGTTGGCCGGATTGCCGAGTTCTGCAATTTTTTCACACAAGTATAAAAATGAGCAAACGGAACTCCGGAGTTACTGAACCAAACCTTACCAAATTTGTACACGACGTATAGCCACATCCAATGCGCTTCTCATCTGCGTTCCGACTCGGAACTATACCTCGTGTACAAATTTGGTGAGGTTTGGTTCCAACTTCCGACAGTCCAATCTGTTTCAGAATGGCAGCGCGACAGTGAAGATTTGTCCGCCAAAAACGCCGATTTTGCGTCTTAAATTGGTTGCCATGGCAACTTCCCTTGAGCGATCGCCAAATCAATGCAGGATTTATCAAGTGCTTGCATAGCTCTACCAATCTTGACAATTTAGTGAAGATTCGTTCAGTAGTTCCTGAGACCTCTTTGTTCATAGGTTGCATACCGGTACAGTTAGTTTACAAAACAAATTATCACATTCCTTAAACTTAGCTTTAAATTTTTGTACACGTTTCAGCCATATAGCACTAGGGAGGTCGAACCCAAAATAGTATTGGCATTTGGCAACATTTAACAACATCGATATTATTTGTCCTAAATAGTTTCATAAAAAACCTATTTATACAATGTCCAGAGATGACAAGTCCGGTGGCAGGCTTCCAAACCATACATGAGGATAGGGACACATTTTACATTTATTAACTGAAGGGTTACATCTTCGGATGCATATCGCCCGATCTTACCAAAAATTGCATTGGCTGAGCTCATCAAGCTGAGAACTGCTAAATTTCTGACTACTGTTACTAACAATTGCTATCTGTTTCAACTAGGTCTGAACGAACTCGTAGAATTTTTATGTTAATCACTGTTTTTACTTGTGTGTTTCTCTTCTGTCTTGTTTTGTGTGCTGTGCTGATGCTGACTTTTATGTCGAATAAAGATATATATAGTATGATTTTTTGGCATAATCGTATTCTCCCTATATACGTTATATTGAACCCCCCATTTCCTGAAAATTTGCCCCTTATCCTGAGGGATGTAAACCTCTATCTAACACACTACTCCTTGGATTCTCCCGACCTATCACCCTAGACGGCATCTCGATCGAGTCGGCCGTTTTTACACAATACACGCTCGTTACCAACGGACAGACGGACAGACCGACCTGTAGCAACAGGTCGCTGACGCTACATGCAATACGGTCGTTGTACTATTGCTGCTGATGCAGTTTGTCTGTGTGTGTGGTGCAGGGGCACGGTGTTTCGCCAGCTGACCAACTTGTACCCGACACACGCCTGCAAAGAGTTCAACTACGTGTTTCCACTTCTCGTCGACAACTGCGGATTCCGTCAAGACAACATTCCACAACTGCGTGATGTCTCCAACTTTCTCAAAGGTCAGCCGTTCACTCGCCGTGCGACGTGCATGGCCGGTTTAACCGATATATTGCATTGAGGACAAACCAATCACTTACTTTCGAATAAAATTCGCTGGTGATAGTTTTTAAACGCGCCCTTATAAGAAGTTGTGAGTCGTCCTGGGTTTGACGCTTCCAGCAATCACTTGTATTTCGTATAGATTCTAAGTCTGGCAAAATTGGCGAACTGACTTTCATTCAACACACTGCCAATCCAAAAGGGATTTGCAGATATTAAATGGCAATATTTTTGCTACATGGCAACGTCCCTTTAGGAATCGGTAAAAGAGGTACGGATCGGTAATATTCAAGCAAATACCTTTCATATAAAAATTCAATTTGGTGAAAAAAAATCGTGAAAATCGGCAGAGTAGATGCTGAGATACTTTGGCACAAATGAAGAAATACATTAACGCAAGCAAGTTTACAGCCCTTCCGGTAAGTTTGCCGAGCTGGCTAATAAATAAGTTATTTTCATTCGCATTCTGAATTTTCATTTACGTTTCCTCATATTTTCCATATTGTCATACGTTTCCAACCGCAATTTCACACGGCGCTTTCCATTTCCTTCATTTTCTCCAGTGACACTTTTTGCTGTGGCTTAGGCCTAGGCTTACCAGTAAGTTTTGAAAAGGGACACGCACGTACCCCGATAAATGTCGGCCCTTAGTCAGTCTCATGTGTCTCGCGAGGTGTTTGAGACGGCTGTGGATGGATGCATGAAGACAACGGTGAGTAGAAGTGATTGACGGCTGTCGATGACTGTGTCTGCTGCATGTGTATACAGACTGTACGGGTTTCACACTGCGACCAGTGGCCGGCCTGCTGTCGTCACGTGACTTCCTCGCAGGCCTCGCTTTCCGTGTCTTCCACTCGACACAGTACATCAGACACTCGTCATCACCCATGTACACGCCCGAACCGTCAGTATATAGAGACTATATACATTACTAGTACTAGCATGCACCGTCATGCACCCACCGCATGCACTGCAGCAGTTGTCTTTCACGTCAGAAATGGTCCAAATCCGTGCATGACATTGGTCAAGCACAAACAACAGCACGTTTTGGCGCCGTTTGCGTGAACCACGGAAATGGTTTTCGTTCAGTTTGTTGTAGGCCTATTATAGACTAGACCACTGTCGTCCGTCACTTATACTCCGAGTTTTGTCAGTTTCGGTTCAGGTTTTTGAGAGTTGTAACCAAAAAACCCTCCTCTGACCTAGTAAAGTAATCAAGGTGTATGTCACACATTGTGTGACTGAATTTTGTTCAAGTATTCACTAGTAAGCTTTGGTAAGTAGGCTGCAGGCCTAAATACAGCACACGCCTGTCATGCAGCAGTGTAGGCCTATAGCCTATAGTTGCGCCACAATCATGATGGGGACGACACGTTACAGCTGAGTATGGAATTTGTGGTGAACTTGTGTGTATGTATGTATGTATACAGTGACGTGGTACATGAACTACTGGGCCACGTGCCACTGTTTGCCGACCCAGCGTTCGCACAGTTCTCACAAGAGATCGGCTTGGCAAGTCTCGGGGCTCCAGACAGCTACGTCGAACAGCTGGCCACTGTAAGCACACACACACACACACACACACACACACTAGTCCAACTACTCGCACTATCCACAGCATCATTGTTACCGACCGACCGCGTTAGCCGCGACGCTACTGCACTCGGCCATGTCTGTCCGTCCGTCTGTCTGTTTCCACTGTCTTTTGTTTTTTGACCCGATGGACCTTGACCTTGTGAGTACTGTGTATGCGTCATTACCCTAGCTCGCCTGTTAGTATTGAAAGTCAGGGTCATAGGTCAATGACAACGGTTAGGTTTATGGTTGACTGACGGCCGTAATAGCTAGGCATTGTCACGTCATCAGCTGCACGCTAGCGCGGCGAGGCGTGCAGCGTGGCACGGCCGAGCGCAGCAACGACAGCGGAGTCCAGCGCGTGTTGACGTGGTAACGCGGTCGGTCTGACCCGGACCTAGGACAGTTTTTCTAGTTTCAGAAACAAAACATAATACACATTTTATGGCAATTTCGTCTAGGCTAAAGCGCTATGAAATAATCTTGTGACCTAATGGCAAATAACTTGTACTGGAGTCACATGAAACAACGCTTTTCAGTGGATTTTCATGCAAATTTTCATACGTCAGTAAACATACCAGTTCTCTGAAATTGTTTAGTCGTGTTTATGCTGAAGTCCCCGAATTCTGGGTATGAAAACGTAGGTCTATGATTATCCTACATATCGACAGGCAGGCTGCATGTATGATGACATAGGCCTAGTGCATAGCTTCGCTAAACATTCGCGGCTGAGATGATTGTTAATTACGTCAGCAGCCAATAGACTGGGGCGCGTTCACATCGCTAATTTCATCTCATCCGACCTCATTTCATCTCAACTGCACGAGCTGAACTGAAGAGACAGCTAGCTCGATCGGCTGTCCAGTTCAGTTCGGTATGAGTCACGTGACGTTAACGCTTCTTTAAGGTTCATTCACACACCGCGAGTGCGATGCCGCGCCACGATCGACGTACGTCAAGTTGTCAACGCATTCACACCGTATGCCTTGTTGTATGCGGTGCACGTTACGGTGCAGTACGGCGCCGCAACGCGCCACATCCGTACGTGAGAAAGAAGAACAAGCTGATAAAGACTTAACGTGTACAGACGTACAGACGTACGGTAGGTGTAAATAATGGACCTTGAGTGCTGTGTGACGTGGACGTACGTGGTGTGTACGTGTGTGTGTGTGTGTGTGTGTGACGTGGTGTACGTGTGTGTACGTGTGCGTGCAGTGCTACTGGTTCACGGTGGAGTTTGGACTGTGCAGACAGGACGGACAACTCAGAGCTTACGGAGCTGGACTTCTTTCATCATTCGGAGAACTCCAGGTTCGCTTCCATCCAATAGGCTACGTACGCTAACTTTAGGCATATTTAAAAATTAGCCCAAGTTTTCGCGCAATGGTCTAAACGCGTGCGAAATTGACGTACCCACGCGTCGCGTTGTGCAACTGTCCGTGGCGGTTAATTACTGAATGCACGGCACATTGCCAGCTGATATGAGAATTGTTATTGGGCCCATTCTATGGGGCCATAGCGGTCCCCTCTGTCACGCGTTGTCGTTGTCGTGGACATCGATGCGCAGGCGGCGTGCGACAGTACCGGTAGCGACACCTGGTGAATGGGCGTGCAGAGGCTCGCAGTGGCGAATGGGCCCAACATTTTTCAAATGCTTCTTGTTTCAAAAGTACGAATTACATTTCGGAGAAATGGTATTCGAGAGGAGAGTGAATACGTAGCGTTCTCACTGTGGCCAATTACGTCGCCATCAACGATTGGTCTCCAGATCTAGGCCTGTAACAATGCTAGCTGCTAGATTTCTTTGAGCAGTTCAACATCGGTTGGTCAACGTTGGCCAACGTCGCTTGCAGTGAGGATGCTAATTTAAATCTGGAGCCGTTAGGCCGAGAAGTTGCGAATTAAGTTTTATATTAAAAATTGTAAATCTTTGAGACGTCCCTTTGACTCGGAATCCGTCGGTCAGCTAATTAGGCCTATATGCTTAGGCCCTGGCAGGCATGGGCTATACCATAATATAGCCCTATAGTGTATGACGCAACAACGCGTACGTACGTGTACGTGCTGCAGTATTGTCTGAGCGACAAGCCGCAAGTACTCAACTTTGAGCCAGTCAAGACTGGGCTGAGCAAGTACCCGATCACTCAGTTCCAGCCCATCTACTACGCCGCCGAAAGTTTCGAAGAAGCCGAGGAGAAGATGAGGTTAGATATGAGCAGCTGCAGCGAGCGCGTTCAACGCTCTATTAATTACATCGTGTAACATTCTGATACGATAAAGCGACGTTTCCAATGCCGAGTCAGTGCATGTAATCAAAACAAACGCTTTGCTTTCCAGTTGGTAAGCTTAATTTATTTTTGTCATTCTGCGATATATGCTGACTTTACATGTTACTGAAGACGTAAAAAGGTGTCACATCATGCTCGTTGATTTTTTTCTATTAGCAGTTGACTCAAAGTTACAGCAACGGCAAATAAAAATAATGAGAAAGCCTTCATTATATTCGAAGAGTAGAGTTCACCGACCTCATTAGCAACATTTTCTTCTTTATGACCGTGATTAACTTTGACCTACGTTTATGATTCAGTTTGTCTCGATTGAAAATGTTTATTCTAGTAATGGTTATGGCCTATATAAGATGTGGAGTGCCACAAGGTTCAATACTCGGGCCTTAGTTGTGACCTACAACAGGTGGTGAATCACGAAATGGCAGCATTATCTGAATCATTTAAAGCAAATAGATTATCATTAAATATAGATAAAACATCATATATTTTATTCTGTGCCAGTAATGCTAGACCTATCCCTCAGCACTCATTTGAGCTGTTTATACACGGCGATTCATAATTACGGGAACTCGTATGAAAAGTGGAATATCTTTGTTGCTTGGCCACATTTGTGGCTAAAACTTGGCATGGCTAAGCCTGAGATAATGCTGTGTGTGTGTGAAACGGTGTTGAATTTATCCATGTTTGTTACGTTACTTTACCACGCAATATCCGGTAACGTGACGTATGCGTCCTATCTTCAGTCGTTCGTTAATGGTGTCTTCTCTTGGAACAACCAGCATCCATTTCATCGAGCATGGCGTAAAAGTTAACGGTCAATACGAACGGGAAGATATACTGATGCAAAAACTTCTGCCAGACTTCCCCTAAGTCCACAAACTTCCACTGTGTGCCCGGGTTGAGCGCCACTGCTAATAAAAAGTTTTAGTGTCTCTGAAGTTGCACATCTAATCCGATGAAAAAGTGACTATCACAAAAGTTGTAGAGGACTCGTTCCACAGGTCCCGTAAGATGGTTGCGTCTATGGCAATATACGGAAGCACAACGCAGATGATGAATATAATTTGCGGATGTGTTTTGATGACAGAAACTTTGCAGCAACAATTCCTCGCAAGTTCGGTGTGCGCTACAACCCGTACACACTGTCAGTCGAGATTCTTGACAACAACAACCAGATGGCACAGTATGCTGGAGACATCAAAGGTGGTTTACTTATAGCTGATTCAATCGTATTGTTTAACTTTCCTGATTTAAACCGGTTAGGAGTACAATGACATTCTCAGATTTGGTGATTCTTTTTCCGTGAGCAGACTTAACACTTTTGACGTAGGCCTGTTGAAAACGTTCGGTCATTCGTCGTCACATCTTTCACCTTGTGTCTGGAATCAACTTCCTGTTTCTCTCAGACAACATCATACCAAGTCTCTACCTAAGTCTTTGATCTTCCTTCCCTGGCACTTCATCTTCTTCCATAAACTCACCCCACTCCTTCCTAATATGCATGTCATTGTTGTTAGTTGTTAAAGGTGGCCAACTTTGATGGTGAATGTCTTTCCTGGCAGCCTGCCTTTGTGTTGTTTTCACTGTTATATTGTTTTATGTCTTGTTACTTGGCAAATAAACTTCTCTTTTCTTTCTCTCTTATCATCCATAACTCCCTTGCTGTTTCACTCTTTCCTCAAAACCTACCTTCTTGCAAATCCTTCCCAGAACAGAGTTATTTCTCTCACATGACTGACTTCACGGATTCCTAGCCATTTACTGTCTCTTCAGACTTCAGTATGCATAATCTGAAACATGGTCGAGCAAGCATGTGCTTGACTTACATCATAGTTTACATTATTAACTAGCCATGATTCTGACTGGTGTGAATTTCACGCAGGTGAGCTGCAAAGACTTGAAGATGCACTGAGGAAGTTTTCTTGTGCGACCGTGTGAAACTCCGTTGCATCTACTGAACTGTACTGTCCGTCAGCGTGGTGCTCTGCTGTGAAATGAATTGCTTTTTCATTTGGTGGTAAAATGGTGTCACTTATCAGCAGAAATTCATTTAGGCCGAGTGCAAAAAAAAGAAAACAGTTTCAAGTTATTAGTGAGATAATAAATTCACTATTTGACACCATTTATTGCTACATGCATTTATGTGTTACATCAGTTTATGTGTAAAGACACATATTTCAGGTTTCTGCATATGTAGGCTATATTAGTCTCTATGTATATAGTACTACTAGGCCTTTATATTAGCTACATTGCGATTCAAAACTCTATGTAACATCTTGTGGTATGGTGCTGCCCATTTATGAGGTCTTGTTTTAAAATTAAATGAACTATTTTGAATAAAGGTTCTTTCACACCGGATCCAGCAATGTATGTGGTCAGGCGCCGTACGCTACAGACTCACGTGTATAATGTTGTCTACTACTGGCAAGCTGATGTTGAAACATTCCATTCAAAGCTTGTATTTTAGTAAGTGTGTAATAAAGCAATAAACCCATATGTAGAACACGATGGATTAACAAAACGTACAAACTGATGTTTTAAATATTTTTCTCTGCAAAAGTAACATGCATAACTGGAAAACGTAACACTGGCCAGTCCTTTTGCAGTTACGTCACGTCAGTTCATCAGCACAACAACTTTCAGTATGGTATTCAGGTTTGCATTATCACATACTAATTGTCATGCAAATGTGGGTTTCACTCAGTAAGAGACGGTCCATGACCATCAGTCCAAGTAGTACAACGATGAGTGGTGGCTCAATATGCACAAAAATTCAACCTAACAGATCTCACACCTTGTAGAATGTGCTAAATCAGTCTTTCTCAGCAATCGCCGACAAATACACATCAACGTCGGAGTCTTCAAGAACCCTGCAAACACACACTGCAGCATATCAACCGCGAAACATCATGAAAAGTTCCACGTGCAAAGAACAGAAGGAAAGGCAAGATAGGCAGAAAGAAAAATGAGCAGGAATGAAGGATATTTCAATGAGAGAAATAAGAATGAAAGCAAAGGAATGGGGAGATGTGTAATTGAATGTGAGTAGGAAGGGAAAGAGAAAAGAACAGGATAATTACTCTCCGTGAAACCACCGTCGAGTTATAAGCCACCAAAGTTCACCCACAAAGTTCCAGTGCTTTCACACGCAAATTCCCAATATGAGCGCCTCGATCAGTTCAGCTACCTTAGCACACCGAGTGTGAATGAATGACAGCCCAGACACTCACCCAACAAACATCATCTCCCAGTAGCGAGGTGAATGGATGTTGGCTCCGGTGGTCAGTGCATAACCCTACTATCTGACAACCAGGATTCTGTCTGTGACCCAGACGCACTTGTAAATACCTTTGCAGCAACCAACACGTGAACTTGTGGCACAAGCCGAAAAATGTCACATACTGTCAACAGCGGCCCACAGACCACGCTGGAGAGGAACTATAGCAACTGCATATTGCTGCCACACTGAATGGCTGAAGACATACGGCTCGTACATGCACTTAACAACAACAACAACGTCAGTCGACAGAGACAGATTGTGTTAGTGAGTGACAAAAGAGGCGAGACGTCAACAACATACATCATGTCCTGCCCCAGGCCCAAATGTCGTCCACTTTTACTATTAATAGCAACAAACTAACAACAAACTGTGCATGAAAGTGCAATAACAGCTGCTATGTGGTGATCAATCACCTGAACTTAGGGTTGAGCTTGCTAACTACGCCGACCTCAATATCAGACGCTTTGAAGTCAGCGGTCAACACCGACGAAAGACACATGATGGCCAGCTGCAAGCACAATATACACCGTCTGTCTGTCTGTCTGTCTGTCTCAATCATTCACAATACCGACATCAATCAATCCGCCAACAGAGATACAACATGAAATTGCATGCGCAAATGTACAAATACATTGTTAGCCTACTTAATGCTGCTATGAAAGCAAATATTTTAAACTTAGCCTATCAAGTCTAGTTAAGTGATTATTTACGAGTTTAATCACTAATTTAATAATTAATTTTGACTGGACATAATAACCATTAATAACATATATTTGACAGCAGACTGTCTAAAAAGTTTAATGATTTATTAGCTTGGTATTTCATGACATTATTCCGTCTCCAGTGCACTGATACTTTGATCAATAAATGTGCAATTTTGTACATCTACTACGTTATGCAACATGTAGACAGATGAAGCTTAATTTTGAACTAAAGACATTAAAATTTTAACTAATTAAAAATTTTAAACATATCAGCTGATCAGTCAGTCAGCATGATTTCACTATGTCTGCATTCATTTCAATATGACCTCACTATACTGAATTCAGACTCACCAGACACAAATAATGCATTACACTGCAGACCAGTCATTTGGTCATTAAAGAAATACAAAGGATAAAATGTATTTGATTCAAATATTCTTTAGAAAATAATGAAGACTTAAGCTAGTGAATCTGCATTAAATTTTAGACAGTAAGAGCCAACATTTTAAGCAGTCACAGATTAATGCTCAAATGTTGATGAATGACAATAAACAAAATTTTTTTAAAATGAGTAACAAAAGGACTTTCATACTTTCTATGCGCATTCAAATCTGGCTTAATTGTTTATCTGAGTGTACATGCCAAAAATAGACAAAAGCTAGATTTGCTAGAGTTGATATCTGGTACATCACTATAATACAGCTTACAGTTAAACCACTAAATTAGTACCTGTATATTTCAACCATGCAAATGTGGATGGTGGTAATACCTCAATGGTTTCATCTTCATTATAGTCCTGTTTCTTTTTGATGCGTTTCTCCAGGTAATTGCTGGCCTCAACATGCTTGACGCCGGCGGCCGTGGCCTTGTAGCCACAGTAGTAGCCGGCGGGGTCGGCCTTGTACATCTGTGGACCAAACTCATCGTCAATTCCAATCATCATGATTGCTGCAATTACAACAACTACTGACAGTCAATTAATTCCAATACTTCATGGCTCTGAGGTAATTACAGGGTGGTACATAAATGTGGAACATAAACACTTTACATAATTATTTGCCTAATCATGTCTTCATGAATGAAGCAACTGTCTTGAAAGTAATGTAGCCGACAAAACCGACATACCTGCTGCCGTACACTGGCACATAATCAATTACAGAAACCATATTTATAATACTGGCTTATAACATACCAAAAATGGGACAGAACAATGAGAACATCTTATTGTCTCTCAACAGACAGTGTCGGAGAATGAATGCATTTTACAACTGAATAAATGCTAAAACATTCTATCTCACTGAGGCATTAACATCATATGGCTTTGCTAAAACAACTGGAAATCAGTAAAAACAACAATGGAACTTGAAGTGAATACTTGTTTTTAGATAATTATCAACACCAAAGCAGCAGAAACAGTGTAAATAAGCAACCAAAAGTCTGATATCGGCAGCACTCACAGCAGCCAAGCGGCCTCATCTCGGCACTCTGTGTGTACACCTGTGAGATGTCGGCAATTCTCTTGCACAGCATCTCCACAGGTATGTCTCGTCCGTTCCTGTACTTCCAGTGGGCAGCCTCGTAACGAGCTCGGCGTACCTGATACTGACTGTCAGCTAATCAACAAACCAGTATAATTCATAAAATAGGATTTATGTGAGTGACCAATACGCTCTGTGACCTCCGATATGTAGCGCCTTAGAAAAACATTTACTTACTTACTTACTTAGTACTAATGGTTGTGATCATCCACTCAAAGTACATTAAACACATAAACAAAATAATTGCATATTTTACGTAAAAAGATATATAATATAACACTTGCATTACAACCAGTGTAATGACCTGTACTTCAACTAGGTTTGGTGGTAATTATTTACATAACTACGTAATTTACATTTTAATCAATAAAAATACCATGGATAGATGATAAAGTCATGTATTAGTAACAATCAATAGGTATTAGTGCCAGAGAGCTGACATAAATAGAATATAATCCGTTTGCTGGGAAGCCAGTATGAGGAGAAAAGGACAAGAATGGAATCAGAAAGGGCATTTGACCACGAAGAACTATGCACCAATGCAGTCAGATGAAAAACAGCATGATGACAGATTGTCCCACTAAGCCATGTTAACTGCTAACCTAGTTTCACCTCAACAAGAAGCTCTGCTATTGCAGAGAAACCGCGAGACGCACTTGTCAGTTCATAGCGTCGCGCGGTAAAAATGGCAGTTAAACTGGAAAATCTGACCAAGTGATCAGTTATGTTGGACAAATCACGAGAAAAAAAAACAAAACCGAGTACTACTAAGCTGTCTGCT
>Ga0209782_1001195_pt1 | contig 13151 bp, 11 predicted proteins | sample WorMetmaBAHAMAS1_FD_187390 | JGI IMG/M metagenome (GOLD analysis project Ga0209782, IMG submission 187390) | Marine gutless worms symbiont microbial communities from Max Planck institute for Marine Microbiology, Germany - Inanidrilus... | ecosystem: Host-associated > Annelida > Digestive system... | reverse complement strand
GTGGGATCTAGGGTCTAAGCCATAGAAGGAAGTCTGGCATTTTTGTGCAAATATAGTACAGTGAGTGATGTAATCTGAAAAAATGCACAACAGTATTTTGTCAACTTAACTCTACAGACAGTGGCTTTATACAGTGATCGAAGGCACAAGCGTGTTTGTCCAAACCGGTAGAAACCCCTGTATGTGGGACTGTATGTGGTATGATATGACAACATGCAATGTGATACAACTTGGTACTGTATGGAATGCATACTGAAATGTGATTGAAGACGATCACGTTTGTGTGTTGTTACAGAGGGGCTTCACTCCGTTGCACATAGCGACAAAATATGGTCACTTGAAGGTCGTGCGCCTGCTTCTGTCCAAAGGCATCAATCCGGATGTTGAGGGCAAGAACTCACTGACGTCTCTGCACGTAGCAACCCACTACAACCACGTCGCAGTTGCTCTCTATCTGCTCGAGAAACGTGCAAGTCCGCACTGCGCAACCAAGGTGAAACTGAACTTAACTCTGTTGTTCAGACATTGTCAACATCGTCCCATTTTAGACTACACATAATGTCGATTTTTTGTACAGTTACAATATTACAAATAATAATACTCAGTACAAATAATACTCAGAGGCAAAAAGATTGCAGTAATCAGTGCATTACAAAACTGGAGTTGGAGTGAAAAGGCCAGTCTGCAAAATATTTATAAAATTTATGATTCACAGTAGTATATATAGAAGCGACAAAAAAATAACAATGGTACTGAGTTTTGTACACAATGATTAGTGGGCAGAGACGGTAGATTGGTACTAAAAAATGAGTAGGCTGAGTCCCTAACAAGTAATCATAAGAATACAGCCGTCTGTCTCTATCTGTCTGGATTAATCAAATTAATTATTAAAAAACATATCTAAAGGTGGTCAGCATTGATGGCCTTTTGGCCCTTCTGGCAGCCTCTCTCAAACAAACATGCTATTTATATTATTTCATGTATTGTTATATCTATGTTGTTCGTGGAAAATAAATTCTTCTTCTTCTCCTTTATGATGCCCTATCAAGAGTCACAAAGCACTGAAGTAACATTTTCTGTCAGATATGATTTGAAAATATTCAAACACTGTAAAGTTGTTGTTAGACACAGTTGATCTTGAGTGCTGTGTAACGTGTGTTTGTGTGATGATGGCGTTGCACTGACATCGTGTGTGCTGCTGTAGAATGGCTACACTGCTTTGCATATTGCTGCCAAGAAGAACCAGATGGATATCGTGAGCACGCTGGTGGAACATGGTGCTCGGACCAGTGCACAGTCCAGGGTTGGTGTCTATCTGTATTATTTGTCATGAGCAGAATAAGCAGGAAATGGTAACCAGAAGCTCAGCTACCACAGAGAAACTGTGCACTGTGCTATATTAGTTGAAATCTTGTCTACACTGCATAATTGTACAATAGTTGCATGACGGTGAAAGTTTATAAAGGTTGTCAAAAAAGATGCACTTAAATAGGCCATCGCTCACTTTTTATCGATTCTCTGTAGTTACAATGTTGGTGTCTTCCACCAAAATATTAGCACTTTTTATTTATTTATTTATTTCAGTATACATAACTCCCAGGCAAGAGTTTAGTGATACCTTTTTGACATTCAGTAGCCAGTTGCCCAATTTTTGCACTATGCTGCTTTTAGCAAATGGCATGTGGCATAAATAGGTTTCACACTGGATCACCACTGAGTCATTAGTGCATTGTCTTGACCATCATTTTATTTAAGGTTGGCTTCACTCCACTTGACTGAGGAGGGTTAAGTGTATGTTATACAACTGTCTGGAGTGGTATAAGTGAGTGTTAACGAACTTATACCACGATAGACAGTTGTATAACACACTTATTCCACCGTCTCACGAGTCGCCAGCGGTAGGCCTACGAACTTGCACCTGTCCCTGGCTGACGCACTGCACGTATTTCACGCTTGAGTGGATCCATGAGTTAACACTACGTTATACCACGCCAGACATCCATTGTAGACATAGGAGGCACGAGTGCGACGGTGGAATAATACTGAAGTACGAATGGCCAACATCGGGATCCACTCAGCCTGGAGGAAGGTTGATGACCATAGACTTTGGCAGTGTATCATCAGTACTCCAACGTTTTAGGGGCACCAAATAAAAATAAAGCGTCATATAATCTACAACATGTTGCCATTAATTACCACTGAATGACCGTGCATTTTTCATGAATTTGAGTAGGTTTACTGTTAATTGTTGATGTTAAAAATAATTTTGATGAAATATTTGTTAGTGCACTTTTTGCAAAAAGAACAAGAATGCATTACATATATCATCTAAGCTACACTGAATACAGAAGTGAACGGAAGCATTTTATTTTGATTGTCATGCAGAATGGCTTTACACCTTTGCACCTGGCAGCACAAGATGGTCACTCAGACATGGTTGCTTTGTTGCTGGAGCACTCGGCTGATGTTAATGCACACGCAAAGAATGGACTGACACCAATGCATCTCGCTGCCCAGGAAGATGGAGTACCAACAGCCGAAATACTGGTTCAGTACCATGCAGACATTGATCCACAGACGAAGGTGCCAGCCATATTTTAACAAGTTGTTTTTAATGAGGCAATCTTAGACATCAGATTTTACTCCCAGTGCTGCCCCGTGGTGAGCCACTTTGAACATATGCTCTATTTATTTTGCTCCCTAATGCCTATACCTGGCTATTATATGATCACATGACATCATCCAAAATACCAAAACTGGAAGCACACATTATATTGCAGCTTTTCAGAGGACTGATCTACAGCCATAGGCAGCATGTACAGAAAATTTAATAAAGCTTGAACATATGATTTTTGGAACACATGACTGATGTAATCTGTTTTCTAAGGGTGAGTTATTCATCGGAGACAAAAATGACGTTGCAAGCAGAATGGGTAATGTTTGAGTAAGGCATTATATATTTTTGCACAGTGAATTTTGATTTTAATGTCTCATAAAATAATATATTTTTAGAAGTGTTTGGAATTAAGTATCAGAATAAAGTTCACTGTGAATTTATTGATGATTGCTGTGTGATAGGCTGGATATACGCCGCTTCATACAGCTTGTCACTTTGGTCAAATGAACATGATTCGTTTCCTGCTTGATCACGGAGCAGCAGTGAACGCCGTCACTAAGGTAACACTCAGTATATTGTGTATGTATGTGTGGTTGATTAAAACACGTTGATTTGATTCTGCTAAGGTTGCTATACTGAACGTGTTTCATAAACTTTTTTTATCATACTTTTTATATTTTTAAAAGTTTGTCTTATTTTTAGTCCACATGTTAGACAATGTCGTTACATGACATGAACAACTTAAGCACTTGTCCTTTTCGGTAGTGTCATGGCATATATGAGCATATATGTCTACCACCTGCTTATTTTCTTGTTGGCACATAGCTGACGATATACTAGAAAATAATTAGTAAAACCATACTGTAGTTGTTTTGTGAAAGGAAAAAAAATAGTCAGTGAATGTATTTTAATTAAATCAGTACGTAACTGACATGAGAATGAGAATGATGACACTAATTTATAGGGATGTGTGGCTTAGTTTGTAATTGCTGTTATGTTATCAACAAATGTGTGTGCTTTGCTGCAGATGGGTTATACGCCACTTCACCAAGCTGCTCAGCAAGGCCATGTCATGGCAATTAACATACTCCTCAAGTATAATGCATCACCGAATGCTGTTACAGCTGTGAGTCACTACCACTCTACAATCATTATGCTCTTGTCATTCAGCAAATACCACTTGCACTGGATAGTTATACTAGTACTTATTACTGTTTGATTTATATCTGATAATATTAGTAGGATAAATCAGATAATCTTGAATAGATAACAGAGATATTTCAGTGGAATGAGAATTACAGTGAGCAGAATGGCGAGGATTAACGAAATTGTTGGAAGCAATGTGTGGGTTAGTCATGATTTTACATGATGTTTAGTTATTTTATATTTGAATGAGAGTTTAAAATTGCAGATAACTACTGAGTTGATCTTTGTCTGGAGATAAGAGGAGCATGTGAAGCACAACGTTGGTTCAATATTTGGTTGCATTTTGTAGTGACACTAAATATCACATAAAGGAAGCTCATGGGAGGATCTTTTAGGTGCTATTTTCATGCAGTGTTAAACATTCATCTACAGATTTACTTATTTGTCTGCAAGACAAGGCGTGACTGACATAACTGAAGGTCACAGGTCTTATGTGATAATGTCAGAAACTGCTGCCGACAACTGTATGTGACGTGTTACGTGCAGAATGGACTGACTGCATTGTCAATTGCTCAGCGTCTCGGCTACATCTCCGTTGTGGAGATTCTGCGACACATCACTGATGTCACAGTGACGTCAGCTGCTGCGGAGGACAAGTACAAAGTGATTGCACCGGAGACCATGCAGGAGGCGCCGATGTCCGACTCAGAGGAGGAGGGTGGTGAGTAGATCAGTTCAGTGACATTCTCTGCCTGTTGATCGAGAGAATAAAACTAGCAGATTTGTGCTTTAGGTTGCACATTTGTTATGCAGTTAATCTGCCTTGTTTTCCGTTAACATTCAACATGGCCTACAGTTATTCTTATAAGAAAATGTTTTGGTTACTGACATCAGAGAAGTGACAAAAGGCATCAGTGACTCTTCACTCAGGTGTCCAGTGGTGGTTGAAGAAAGGAAGTGGCATCATGTGGGTGTTCTTTCTTGGTGCAGTTAATGTTTTCACTTTCTTGCAGTGCTATGATAACTTTAAATGTGTGACATCACTTTGAAGTACATCTGGCCAGTAAAAATCCTGTGCCACTTTCCTTAAATCTGCTTTTCAGCAATAAATGGAGGGAAAACCAAGGGAAACAGCTAACCCAGTTTCACACAGAAAATATAATAAAATGCAATCAAAATTGATTTTATTTTATATTATTTTCTGTTCATTCTGTCCTTATTTAAATACATTCCATTTATTTCTTTTATTTGTGTGTGTTATAGCTGTTTAAATGTCGTATAGAAGTCAGCACTGTTGAGTGTTTTCCATTTAGCTTATCTTATACTGTTCAATATTAATTTAAGGATCAACTCCATCAACGCCAGAAGAATTGAACATTAGACACATATTACTTGGGATGGAGCCATCCTACTTACCCATGGTTGATGACGACGTGGACGCAAAATACTTGTTTCCAGGTAGTTGCGTGAAAGCCGTAAAGTTGAAAGCAGCATGATGTTCGATAATGCCAGAAGTTGATAATGATGCTTGCTGAAGTACTGCAGCATCATTACTTGTGCTTTTACATGATCGTTTATGAACCTTCAACCTTTTTCCTGTTCGTTCTTGAAATATTTTTCATTACCAATAGCAGTAATTTATTTCATACGTACTTATATTGATTTTGCATTTGATTGCGTGCATTTTTATTTAGCATTTTGTTACTTTATGTAGCCATGTTGTTGATAACTAACGTAGCATGTCGTTTTATTAGATTCCAACTTTCTTGGATGTTAGGTTTTTTTGTAGTTTATTTGTGAAACTGTTTGCAGTGCATGATGGTAAACGAAATGTGAACTAATTTAACCAGACTAATGATATTGGCATAGTGCCATTACAGTTGATGTAACATGTTCATTATTGAATTTAATTGAATTTAACAACTTTTGTTTTGTTCTATTAACAGATCTAGTGTGACATTTTTGTTTAATTATTTCAAGGTGCTTTTTGTAAACATATTTTAAGGAGGTTTTATCTGTTATTTCTATTGCTTCTGTGTGTCATGTGTTAATGTTGTTTATACTGCCTAAGGAGTTTGTACTGCCAGTTAACAGTGTTATGTGGGTTAATGTTTGAAGTACATTTTTGTTGCATTTTTTTCTGATTTTAGTTTAATAATATTTCTATATTTGTGTTTTATTCCGTATTATTTTATTGCTGTGTTTTAGTCTGTTATTTGCAAACTGCCAGTACTGGGAGAGCTAAGAGCATCCTATTGTATTGGATGCTATTGGTTGCTAGCTAGTCTCTCACTTAAGACATTGTATACATTACTTTTATATGTGAAAACAGACATTGCATTAGATGTTTATGAATGAATGCTGCATTTACTTGCCAGGTGAAGAAACAATGATTGGTGACCAGTCATTCCAGTATTTGACGGTGGATGACATGAAGGGTCTGAAAGATGATTCTGTTCATCCAACAAAGGTTACTTTCCCTTAATTTCACTGCTAAAACTTGGCACTTAATGAGAAGTGTGACAATTTTGATCTTGTGTGCCATCTATTACAAGAAAGTGATTTATACTATTGTAATTTTTTTGCAGAAGTGTTGAAATATTAAAGATGCTGTGTGTACAGTACCTTAATGTTAACATAATGCTGACCTACAAAGTTCTACATGGCACAGCACCGCTATACATCGGACCACTCAACCGTGTGGCAGATCTGCCTAGTCGGCGGGCACTCCGTTTTGCGAGCTGCAGTCGCCTGGTGGTGCCGACGTTTAGACTGTCTACTGTCGGTAGCCGGAGCTTTAGTGTCGCTGGTCCTCGTATATGGAATGGACTGCCCGAAGACGTTGTACTGGCGCCGTCACAGTCAACGTTCCGGCATCGTCTCAAGACCTATCTGTACAAACAATCCTACCCAGATCTGGTTCTTTGACTATCCATCCGACACCTCAGGGGTCCTTGTGGTGACAATGTTACTTAGGCCACTCTAAAAATCTCTGAACTGAACTGAACTGAACTGAAACTAGGACATGTATGAATATCATGTTGTGGCTGTCATCTGTTTCTAGGAGGAACAGGACATGTTTGGTTTTGAGCATGCTAGTGAACGGCACAGCATGACATCGTCATATGGACCTGGAGCCATGGACGATGAAATGACATATATGCATCATGCAGATGGACTGAAGGACAAAGGCAGAGATCAGTCTGAACAGATAATTGCCATTTCTGTTGCACCACAGATGATGGCGGTAAAATTGACATTTCATTTACAATTACGTTTCAAATTATTATTTTTCTACTTTTTAGCTTGGTAGCTATTTAAAAAAAACAGCATTTGATTATCACTTGCGTATGTGGCCGTTTGTGAGAAATTGTTTATGATAAAAGTTACATATGGTAACATCGTGATGAACTTGCATGCTAAATATTTAAGTCAGAGGTTATTTAACGGTAGTTTCAAAGATGTTGGCTGAGTGTGCACACACTGACACACACACATGACTGACTGCTTATATAATCTTTATTCACCAGCAGCTGGTAGTAACATAATTAATACAAATTGAAACATAATAAACAAATATAAAATTAATAATTAAGGAACAATAGGTTAACTACGAAGAACAAATGAAAGAAAAATAACACACACACAGCAACTCATTGCAACTCAGTATTGCATTATAATAGGACTGTTGTGAACGTGAAACAGTGCCTGAAATTTAGTAGCTCTTTTGGCAGTTGACAGACTTTGCAGTTCAGAGTTAAAAAATTGCTGACATTGTCTGACAATGTCAATTTTATTTATTTTACATAATTTCATAAAAAGGTGGTCGACTACAAAATCCTGTTTTTTCAGGGAATAAGTTACTAGACTAGGCTGGTCACATAGTATAAGCGGTTGACTGGGTTGAGTTTTTGTTGACACAGTGTTTTTATTATTGTCATTTTTGTGATCAGTGTGGTTGATCTGGTTAATGATGTGTACTGGCGGTGAGTAGAGTGGTCACACTACAGACAACACGTCGACTATGGATCAGTATGGATCGTCATACAGTGCAGTGTCATCAGCGCCCCCAGTCTATGATTCGTCCGACTACTCCGTCTCCCGACATCCTATCAGCTTGGGGTAATGCCGTCTTCTTTGTCATAAAATGTAAAGGTGTGTTATGCAGTGCTTGATTCAGCCAGGTGCCCCGTTGCCATTTACTAAGGCTTGAGCCCTTTGATGATTTTTAACTGAAGTCTGTAATGCATCTATGGCTACCTTCCCAGACACTGGGCATCATTGTTCATTGACCAATGTCAGTTATATAGCTTGATGACATGGGTGTGATTAACTTGTCGTTATGCAGCCACCCGTGACTGCGAGTCAAATTCGTGACAACTTGATGATAACAAGTCCAGTGCCTGACTGGTTACACCACAATGCCAGAACTTGCAGTGGAGCTTAATTATTCACATTTTATTCTGATCACAATATGCTTGTGCAAATAATTTACAAACATAAGATGCAGGAAAATCATCTTTGGTAGATAATGTAAATTTATTCATTGGAGTCTCTGCTCAACATTTTTAGTGTTGTGCAAGCTTCCACTACATACTTTCACAATATTTACAGAATACAAAGCTAGTAACTGCTTTATAATGATTTTATAATGATAGCAGATCTATAAGTACTTGCGACATTCTTCTTCCTCATGTTGTTGTTGTTATTGGGGATGTTGGTTCCACTGACATTAACACTTCATTAACTCGACACTGGTTCTAGCTAGGTCACTATAAAACACTAATAGGATGTCATACTTACCAGTCAAGCACAACCATTGATGTGCTACTCCAATGACCAGAAGTATCCAAAGTGATGTGGTGCTTTGGAGCATTCAAGTAGTGTTTGCCCATTAGTTTTATTTGCACGAATCATGCTCATTGCTAGTGTAAATGTTTACAGTATAGTCTTTTTATACATGTTAAGATTTTATGTCTTTTGGATATGTGTGACCAGTCAGCTAAATACATATTATTTCAGAAAATTACACTCTTGGTTTTCAGCCATGTTATCTTATTCACATGATTTATATGACAATAAAGCCTGTATAATTATTTAACAAATTTATGTGCAATGATTAGCCAACTGAAGTGGAAAAGGTATAGTATGATTTTATTGCATTTTGTGTGTACTGTCAACTATTGATTTCATTGTATGTGCAATATTTGTTGTTTTATGTAAAGTAATGTTCTGTGATATTGTTCCAGTTTACATTGCAAGCAGTTTTAAAAGTTGTCAGCATGCATAAATGTGTAGCAAAACAAATCAAGTTACTGTGGGTACTTGTATTGTATTTTTGTTCACAAAATATCAGTTCATTTGTACAATTTTCGAACTTTCAAAACATTGATACTGCACTTACTACAATTCAACACTATTCAATTACATGTATTAATAAAGCAGAAAATAAACAGAAAAAGGAAATAAGTTATCTCTAAGAACATAAGTTTTTGTACTGGAAAAATTATCTGTTATAGTGTGCTTCATATACTTGAATGGCTTCACTTTATGTTTGTTGTACCTTTGTTATTAATTTTAAAGGTTTATTTGACTTTTTCTTGCAATAAAAGTCATCAATAATGTTGTTTTATATCTTGTTCTGTTGCTGTGATGTATTTGGCTTTTAATATCATAATATGTAGTATTGATTCTGCACAAAACTATAATTTGAAGTATTTATTTCTGTGATATCTGGCTTGGGTTTCTGTACAATCTGGTGTTGTCTAATTCATATATTTCTTTCTTTTCTGCTTGTAATATGATTATTTTTGGGCACATGATACTGCAAATTTACAGTTTCATTTGAGTTCTGCCATTGCTTGTCTATTTTTTTTTGTTACTGGTAGGTACTCGTTTTGCATCATATTTCATTTTATACGTTAAATTTCTAATTTTATGTTGTGTTGGCAGACATATTTCATTTCATGTTGATGTCGATAACGTTTGCCGACAGCTTCTTGGTTAGTTTTGTGGTGGATGCACGTGGCGGGGCAATGCGCGGATGTCGCCACTCGGGAGTTCGTATAATCATTCCTCCTGGCAAGGCGTGCATGCCGACGCGAGTCACCTGTAAACTGGTGAAGAAAGAGAAACTGACACACCCGCCACCACTGATGGAGGGCGAAGCACTTGCCAGCAGAATTCTGGAAATTGGACCAACGTCAGCCAAGTTTCTTGGGTGCGTTTCTTTTCATTTACATTATACATGAATTACATGACTTATTTTTATGATTATGTTTCTGCCATTCTCAGACAACATATTGTTTTATGTTATAGTTTCTATTTCTTGTGTAATTTGTCATTATACTGGTAATATACAGTTGCTGAAGTGCACACCATTAGGCCTAACATTTTATCTGTTGTTTCACTCTTTAATGCAGTACATGCTCAGTTGTTGGTTTAACTTACTCACTTACAAACCCTTTCAGACTCTTTCATCAAAAAGTGGCAATACCTTGCTTTATATATTGCCTTTAAGCATAGATATAAAGGACCATTACCATCGCACATGAATATGCACATGTATGTGGACACACACAGATATGCACGTGTCTGGTGTAACTGAACTAATTGAAAGGAGTGTTGACATTCACATTGTGCACGTCTGTACATAGTGTGAATGGTTCTTATTTAGTTCTGAAAGTCAGCTGAGACACTGTGTCAGTGTTAAGGGGATTAACTCCATTATCTATTAGCAGTCATTAGACTCAGTTGTTTATTATGATAGTCATCATGATGGTTGTTATTTCAGGCCAGTGCTGATTGAGGTGCCACATTTTGCATCGCTGCGAGGCAGTGAGCGAGAAATAACGATACTACGCAGTGACAATGGACAGACATGGCGCGAACATTCCATTGTGGCGACAGATGAGGCGGTACAGGAAGCCATGGAAGGATCATTCAGTGGTCAGATATGTCATGCTGTTGCCGCCGGACGTTTCCTTTTGTCGTAGAACTGTGTTATTTTAACACATTTTATTTTGCATTTCTGTTTAGTGTTTACTCTGTTTATTTAGTCCAGAACCGAAATGAACAACACGTCAGTTGATGTCTTTTTTTGTATTTGATGATTAATAATTGTCTGAAGGTAACTGAAAAAACTGTGAAGTGTTTTACTTTGTGAAAAAACAAAGACTGTAGTTTATTTGAATTTTAAAAAGTTATGTCAACACTCGTCCGCATGAGTTAAAAGACAGTTTAACTTAAATGTTGGTGGTATTTGACTCTGTATTGCCTTACTATTTCTTGTGATGAGCCTAGTTTGGTTATTGTGAACGCAGATGGGTGTTTGTATGGTGAGTAGATTTGGAGAGTGCCGAGGAGCTGTATCAGAAGCGTGTAACACGGATACTAACCGCTGACTTTCCACATTACTTTGCCATTGTCACTCGAGTACGTCAGGAGTCCAGCACCGTCGGTCCCGATGGTGGGATGATTGCTTCGACCGTTATTCCACAAGTCCAGGCCGTGTTCCCAGAAGGAGCTCTAACGAAGCACATCAAAGTTGGCCTGCAGGTAACATTTAGCTGTTAGTCAGTGATTTTTATGAAGTACTGAACTTGTTCACTTACTGACGAGATATTATCAACCAGAGCTCTGGAGTTTTTGATGGTTGCTTTGTGGTCTTAAAGTAAGATGTTTGACTGTGCATTGGTCCAGAGGAAGGATCAATTGAGGCAGTGGACTACCTTACCTGTCCTTGCTGCACCATGTGTGAACTGGCATGGAGACCTGGTGTAAAAAGACCAGTGATTTTTACTCAGGAGTCAGTGATGTGTGGTTAGCATCAGTGCTGAGTGCTGTAGGCCTAAGTTTCTTTTCATGCTTTGAAGGAACGGCCGAAGGGTATTTGGCCCATGAAAATGTACATCACTTATTCCTGAAGGCTTTCTTCTGAAACACGTGGAAGAGAAAACTTATGGGATCAAGTTGCCCAAAATTCCCAGTTTTTTGGCGTGAATAGGCGTTTTCCAGCCAAATGCACCAAATATTGAAACGTTCATATTATCAAGACTACTGCATCGATCATAACCAAATTTTGCAGAGTGATAGAGACCCCAAGTAGGCTCTCTGTGGATAGTCCAAATATGCCCCAAACAAATCCAAGATGGCGGACGGCCGCCATCTTGAAAAATCGAAAAATCTTAATATATTCACAATCGATTGACCGATTTTGATGAAATTTGGCACGCTGATGCATCTCGACCCTCTGGACACCATCATGAAATAAAATGTCGATTTCAAAAATTCAATATGCTGGCGGTAGCTATCTTGAAAATTCGAAAAATTTGCAATATCTTTGCAACGGATGGACCGATTTTGACAAAATTTTGCAGAATGATGCAACTGGACTCTCTCTTTCGGCACCATCAGACAATAAAATTTCATGATTTTGAAAATTTAACATGACGGTAACGGCCATCTTAAAATTCGAAAAATTACAATATATCTCCTCAATCGAACGAGTGATTTTGACGAAGTTTGGCACAGTGATGCGATTCATGGGCTCTCTGGGCACCGTCAGTGAATAAAATTTCGTCAGTTTTAAAATCCAAGATGGCAGGGTGGACATCTTGAAAAATTGAAAGATCACAATATCTCTGCATCATATTGACCAATTTTGACAAAATTTAGCACTGTGGGGCATTTTGGCCCTGCTGACCCTGATAGCTAATAAAATATTGTGATTTCTAAAATTCAAGAAGTGACAGTGGCCAGCTTAAGAAATAGAAAAATCGCAATATTTTCTGTTATGACCAGTTTTGACAAAATTTGGCATGGTTATGTGCTTCGATCCTCCACACCTCCTCAGCAAATAAAATTTTACGCTTTTAAAAAATTTAACATGGTGGCCAATTGCTATCTGGAAAATTAAAAATATCATGATATTTCAAAATCATTTGCACCGATTTCAGCAGAATGGTGGGTAATATCCCTTTTATGATTTTTTTTGCAGTTTTTGATGTGTGGCTGTTAATACAGTGGATAAACTGCAGTTTTTATCATTCATATTGGATAAAAGTAGTAAGCTTGTGATGGGAAGGATGGATCGAGTCTGTCAATCTTACTACTGGAACTGAACTGGGAAGCCAGGAAGAACCATAGTTGTTCTGAATGGTTAAACTATTCTCATCTTTGAAGAAAAAACGTGTTTTTATTAATATTTTTGACTTTCCGAACGTTTTTAACATTTTTCTTTGTTAGAGTTTAGGAACTTTTCTTTCTTCACTTCAGCCAATTATCAGGGTCGGCGTTGTAACAAATGAACTGGGGGGATAGAGTCAGTGGCGAGGATTTGATTGCAGTTGATTTGTTTTTACCTATAACTTTTATGTTTGTGTTATGT
>Ga0209782_1001194_pt1 | contig 13152 bp, 12 predicted proteins | sample WorMetmaBAHAMAS1_FD_187390 | JGI IMG/M metagenome (GOLD analysis project Ga0209782, IMG submission 187390) | Marine gutless worms symbiont microbial communities from Max Planck institute for Marine Microbiology, Germany - Inanidrilus... | ecosystem: Host-associated > Annelida > Digestive system... | reverse complement strand
CCTAACTAGCAGAGACGAGCGTTCCACCAATCAATCAATTACAAATTTTTATGGGACCATACGTCGAGATACCGATATATCAATAATCTCAGACGTTTCTGTTCTGCAACTAGTGGAGGAAGAAGAACCAATGAGGAACAGGTCCACGGGTAAACGTCCATTAAAATGGCAATGTAGCAGATTAATTGATTAACTGATTAATTGGTTAATTTGTTAATGCTTCTAAACAGAACCATGATCAGTTATCACAACACAACCATTGACTGTTGGCTGACCAATCAAACTTTTCAAACTGATCGCATGAAGCTTGTGATGAACACTTTGAATCCATCTTGTAATTCCTTTTTATATCCTCCATGAAAATACTACATCTGATTTCAATGTTGCTCCATCCTTGTCTGCTAACTAACAATTTGCGAAGTCATCAGCTCATCAACCCGTCTCCTTCCCCAGCATGTAACCAAACTACATATGAAAGCCACTGACATCACAACTCAAACTGCTCAATCTAATCAAGCTGTCTTCACCATCTCATCCCAAACAAAAAATCCAATAGTTAACTTAAAAAACTATGGAACTAGTTGTACTCCCCGCCATTCGCACGTGCCAAAAAGTTCAAATCGTCGTTTCTTGTACACGCGTTGCATCATTATTTGTAACTATTTCTGTGGTTTTGATGTGTTTATAAATTGTGAATTATAAATTTCCATATCCATATCTAGTTCGTTTTTTGTACTACTTGCGTTATATATCCAACTGCTTTGGTTGCCATACTCAATAAACAAATTAGAACTATTCGCGTCAATACAAAGACAACTAATTACATTTGATCAGAACCATGTACACATCTATGGTACAGACGGCCGGCTGTGCCAGCCGAGTTCCACGTTCTAGATAGCCTGGAATGTCCACTGCACGGACATCTTCATATGGACGCTGGCCATAAGAAAACAACTCCCACAGAGTGACACCTACAACATTAGACACAATTTACACGTTTATCTAACATATGTACAACCATCACACAGCATACAACTACCACTATCACCATCTTCACCACCACCATTACTACTGCGGGAATGTGACATCTGCCAGGTTTTGAGCTCATATGGCATGTGAGTTCCCGCAGCAATGACGCATGTTGCAAACCCGGGTACTTACTACTCCTTTACTCTTCTTCTTGTTCTCCTTCATCCTCCTCCTCTTACTGCTACTACTACTCTCCTCTTGCTGCTGCTGCTGCTACTACTCAAACCCAACCATACTTCATGGAAATACACAGCATCATCTAGCATCCATGCACTATTCATTTTTAATACATGTACATCTCTCCATCTGTCACAATATCACACACTAACAACTACTGAACATTGTATTATAATTTAGTAACAGTACTTCAGTTTTTTTCTGTTCAACTGGACTATTTTTTTCTGGAAATGCTCCTGTTCACATTAGCCTTAGTACATTACTCGATCAGAATCTGTGATGGATGCATGCCCATCTCAATGGCAAACCAACACTTCAAGATAATAAAACATAATCTATCTCATTATCTCAATAGAGCTCAATTACAGTTTGCTTGTAGTGGCACATAGCATGAATCTTCATCATGTGTAATTAATCCTATACTAAAAATAAAGTACACATAAAGGTACTGCAAAGCAAAGCAGCAGCTCACTTCCACAAAGAAACTACTAGATTGTTACTCTTACTGCTATTATTAGTATTTTCACTTGTGTTTTCCCACTTAACTATGAAAAAATAGAATATATGAAGTGGATTTTTACAGGTCAGATGCATTTTATTTTCTGTCACCAAATCAAATGATGAATGGGAAAAAACTGTAGCTATTACTATAACCGGTGAGTTTTTGGTAACACCAGGGCCTGTTACAAGGGCTGGCAGCATACCAATCCAGTCAGCTAAAAGTGCCGGCTATTAACTAAGCCAATATCAGTAGTACGCTGGCTTAATTGGGTTCAACCCTTGCTGAACCCTCATTGGTTCAAACCACCATAAACGGGATAAACCCCTCACAGTGGATCTCATTATTATCTATGCAATTCTTTTTTTCCTCTGTTATTATAAACAAACCAAGCAATATACTAACCGTAGCTCCACACATCACTTTTGTGGGTAAAAATGCGATGCTCAATGGATTCCAAAGCCAGCCATTTAATAGGCATCTAACATAACAGACATTACACAAACAACTGCATAATAAAATCAGGCAAACAATGTGCTTACAGCTACAAAATTGTTAGACAACGTATCCACACAATCCAAAAACAAAAAAACATACATTATAACTTTCTTTCTACCATTCTCCTTCAGAAAGTGACTTCAACCAGGCTTATTTCAGTGCACTGCTAAAGCTCAATTCATCTAAGGACCAATGCACTGTATCATCTGTACAACGAACGTTTGGAAGCATAATCATTCTTGTATGTTATACTGAAAATTTTTTAATATTTTTTAATTTGATGTCAGACACAATGGAGGTAGTAGAAAAACAAGTACCAAGCTTTATAACAACTGCAGATACCAAATCACAACAAGTCACTTAACATACCTTGCCTCCTGCTGCTTTAAACACATCCTGATCAGCATCCAATAACTTCGCCAAACCAAAGTCCGTAATTTTGACGACATTTGCATTCTGAACTGGAATCACAGCAGCAGAACAGTGAATGAGCAATCGATCATGTACTGGTAACCAGTGTAGTAGTTTTGTAATGGGCCAACACACTAATGTTAAGCAGAAGAAAATGACCGAGTAAAGGCAATATTCATAAGTATGTATAATACATTATGGAAGTAATACAAAAGATGTTTACATCACAGCTTCATGTTATGTTCACAGAACAGTAAATAAAGTTGTTTACCGAGGACGTTTCTTGCCGCTAAATCGCGATGAACAATGCCACGTCCTTCTAAATACTCCATGCCCTGAACACAATATTAGCTGCAGTTCAATCACACTGGCAGGCCTGTTTGGACATACACTCATCACACAGATATCACAAGTCAATGGCAACATAAGTGAAACTCAATTTTTGTGGTAGTCTTCCATAGTGGATGACCCCACAATATGGCAACCAGGATTTGATTTACTATGACATCACTTGACACAAATAAACTGCTTCTGGGTCACTTTTCATCACATCATCAACAGCTGCCAACATAACAGACTGGAGAGTGACAATTTATTGATTCACTCAGTGCTAAACATTACCATACCGACTACCAGTCAAGGAATGAACAGCTGTATCTCAGCCAGCAGAAACTCTGTCATCATTGTATTCAACCATCAAACTGCAAGGGGGACAGACCCACGAATGCCACGGGCCAAATTTTTATCCTGGCGGCGCGACGTCGTCAGGCTGACGACAGGGCGTGCATCCGACGACATTGCCGGTTCATAGGGCAGCGTCCCAAATTTGAAGCTCAAACGGATAGCCAATCACCCATCCGGAATACCCACGCCAGTAAGTCACCCTTGAAGCGACCGCCCCACACCACTGCTGACCAGTGCCAAAGGCGCGGACCAGCAGATATCCCATCATTCCCAGGATGCGCGTTGACTGGTCCCTGGCGGCAGATGCGGCCCTCGTGTAGGGACATGTCCTCAGCCAGAGGTCAGTCCGGTACGGCATGTCGCTGAGTGCAGACAAATTTGGACGAACAATAAACGTGTTGTCGGAAACCTCCTTGACATCTCATTGTTCTCTTCAGTGGCCACCGCTCCCGGTGACATAACATTTATCAATTACCTCATCTAGATCATCACTGCTCAATACATAAGTGACATAATGCGAGATAAATGACAAACTGATAATGAGAGAACTTTTTATCAGTTTGCTTCTATGAAAAGCAATTTTAGAATGCTACATTAAGTACCAACTTCACCTGTCGCCAAGCACATACTAAATTCAGCCAGATAACTATACGAAACTGACATATAAATTACATGCAGCCAACTCAGTCAACTCACGCGAGCAATCTGTGTGGCCCAGTTGAGCATTCTCTTGGAGTCGATGTTGGCTCGGTTCTTGCGTATGTAGTCTAGTAGAGATCCAAGTGGCATTAAAGGAACAATCAACATCAGGCGAGCTGTCACGCAGACGGCGACGACACGCAGACAATACGGGTGAATGACAGACGCCATTATACGTGCTTCGTCCAGCAGTTCTCGACTCTCATTCACTGATGATCCTTCATTCATAATCTTGATTGCCACTGGTAGCTTCACATTTTCATTCGGCGGCACCCATACACCCTGCAGCAGTAGAACTCAATGCAACAGTATCAGCTGTGTTTCAGAGATATCGAGTTAAGGTTTAACAACCCGTTCGACACAAAATAAGTCAGATTTGAGATGCTTGTCTCAACCGATCTCTTGGCTAGTACAGAGGAAAACAAAACCAAAACCAGGAGAAACAATCACAGAAATATACAACAAACTTAGGCCAACAGTAACTAAATCTAATACAATGTAAGCAGTCATGCATCAGGAAAACAAAGATATGATAACACAAAATAAGCTCAACTAAAAAACCCAGGTTTGGTCGCCTCTTACAAACTTCCCTCTCAAAAAGAAGCAGACCTATTCTCAAAGAAAAAGTAAGAAGTAAATAAGTAAGAAAAATTAAGTAAAAATAAAGTAAGGAAATTAAGTAAACAAGCAAATGTTCCACACCACGTCCAGAAAAAAGGTGCCATTCTGCTTTTTGGAGCTATCTTTGTCATTTGTTGACTAATTTTCAAAATTCTTTCACCAAATTTCCGGCAAAGTGGTAATAAAATATCCCACCACACCTCAATTGTGTCGCTACACTACCTTGTTAACATCAATGTCAAAAAACCACATTAACACAGTGATTATTAATACATCACATGGTAGAGCAGCAGCGTTATTAGGCGTGGTGAGATCTTTCACGACTAATTCATTGCAAATTTACTGCAGAGTTTACACAGCCATGTGCACCTGGGTACTGTCAGGTTGAGAACTCGCCTGACAACTGACACATGGCAAGCGGCTACTGTTGTTACATCATTGCATTATGACAACAGGCCTAAAAATATGTAGCTCGGTCGGCAAGTTTGCCGAGCGGGCTAAATTAAGATCAATTCTATTCTATAATCAACAAGTATCAAACTGGTGTACTGTCGACTACTCGTGACTCACCGACCAATGACTGACAAAACGCTAATCAAACGCACAGGTGTCTTGTTGCGATGTCTTTATTCTTGGTTGCTGTATTGCGTCCAGTTGGCAATTCTGTGAGTTCTTCAGTGCAGCCACTGTTGAAGTGTCTTTTTGTCAGTAAACAAAATAATGCTAACATAACTGGATGAATATTTCCAGAACTTTTCAACAGACTGAGTTTTTCATGGTAGTTCACTTCACTCAGCTCTAGAATATGGCTATTTTTGAACATAAAGTTTCACTAAGTAGTGTGGCAATACACTTGAAGTGCAGTGGAAAATGTCAATCAAAAATTTACTGCTGAATCTACTTGTGAAAGAATTTTGGAAATCGGCCAGCATGTGGCAAAGTCAGAGCCAAAAATATAGTGGCACCTTTTTCAAGACACAGTGTATATAGTGCTGAAATCAACAAATGTATGAAAGGCATAATGTTCTAGAAAGAATCTTAGGAATAAGTGACATAAATGTTTATAAACTAGGTCCCTTTCCCACCACTCAGGCAACAGTGACAAAGCACAGAAGGAAACTCAAAGCAAAGATACCAATCATGGTCTCCCAATCTCCTTGTTCTCTCTAAATCCACCACCAAAGTCACCTCGTGATGGCTGTGAAACTTCTCACTGCACTGCAGGATGAGAGCAAGGTGTGGAATAATAAATACAGAGTCAAAAAATACCAATTCTTCAACACGCTGCAAGAAAGTTCCATCATCTCTGTTGATGCTGCTGTTGCTAACAGCCACTCGTACACAGTCAAGTTAACCCAATGTGTTGGTTTCATCAACAATTACACTTTTAGCTGGAAATACAAGAAAAGCTGTCATTAAACTGTGCAAGTGAATACCTTGTAAACAGTTCCAAAAGCACCAGAGCCAATGATGTCACCACGATGCAGTTCGGACTCCGTGATAATTCTAATCTGAGCCATGTCAGGTCTGGCCGAGCTTGGTGCCAAAGGCTACAGAATATAAAATATCACTTACACGTATACACTATGTCCTAAGAATCTAACTACTTTGTGTTATTAAAATTACATGAATCTAATGGCTTTAAAATGGCCGACTAACTACCAGAAACCAACTGGTAAAACTGCATACATGATTGAGAGCAGCGGTCAATCAGAGTTAAGTTCACATGCCTGTGTTAATTGTAACACTGTCAAACTAAACCTGAAAATAATCTGAAGAATTATTATTTTAAGTGCAAATTTCTGCATGTAAAACATAACTTACAAGGATTTCATCTTCTCCAGCAAGACGAGCATTAATCCGAGCCTTGCGCTCTTCAGAGCGAGCCCACTGTCGCTTGAAATACACGACCACAACGATTACGATTCCAATAAGAAGCAAAGCACCAAGACATCCACCAACTATTGCACCAATCTGAGACTTACTACAACATACCAACAGCACATCTTTTGTAAAACACAATGTAATACACACTACCAAAACAGAATCTTATCTACTGGAAGAAATCAAGATGAGTTAAGTTGTGCAAGGTTTAACGTCCCACCAAACACAATATAGGTCACATCGGAGACGGGTTTTATAGGTCAAAAGACCCAACCAACAGTGTCAAAGCACTGAAGGAAGAGAAGTCCTAAGGACTGGGCTTCAATCCCACTAGATCCACCCCACTGTGCTGACAATAACACAACATATATGCAGTATGAAAAACAAAAGCACATAATACACACAGATAAACACAAATAAATCTAGGCTATGCACAGTGAAATGCACCCAGTGTGACAAAACCCAATCCGGAGAACTGTAAGAACTGCTCATCTCAGTGTGCTTATGATTGTGCACAACTGTCGTATACAATACAACACAGAACAATTCTGATAATCTCCCCTCTTACCTCCAGACAAACACCATCGCTCAGATGTTGTCTATCAGAGGAGAGGGGTTGGAAGAAATCAAGAAAAAAAGGTCTCTTATTTGGAGAAACTCTGGCACAAGGGATGTTATTTGGAGAGATACATATACTACAAAGCCTAACTTCCAAGTCATCTAAGAAGAAAAAGACTAAGGATATGCTGGAACAACAATATCACAAAAAGGAGTGGTTTAAAGGGAGATTTTTTGCTGCAAGCAGTTGAAAACAGAACAAGATGGCGGATGACTGTCCATAAAGTAGCCAATCAATGGTCAAAGGCAACGCAAACAGTCCAAACTTATCTACTGCAGTACCAGTACTTCAGAAAAAAATTTAGTGTTGGCTTAACAGACAACAGATGTGCAGGTGGAAAAGTTCGAAATCAATGACTATCCACTGACAACCACACATAGACAGATTATAGTCAGTGTGAGTGTAGATAGTTCACCTGAGTCCTTCTTTCTGTGCATTGTACATGTCCCATGTAGCACAAATCGGCGTTCTCTCATCACCAACAACCTCCAGCATTTCAACAGGTGCCCACTCGGGACAGTGTTCCACCTCCACACACGAGAACTAGCAGACCACACATAAACACACCACACATATTCTGATTAAAACATATCATACTAAGATAAGACACAACATCACAAAGCACACCACGTGTATCAAATTATACTACAATTTAATCAATCTAAAGTATGCATTGTATACAAACTGTAATCAACTATTGATCTATTACAAGCAACATAAATATTAGTGCACTACCTGGAAGATGGGTATTGGTATATACACCACGTCCAGAATAAACTGTGCCACTATATTTTTCGTTCTAGCTTAACGAAATGCTGGTCAATTTTAAAAATTCTTTCACTATGGGACTAGAAGTAAATTTCTGGTAACAACAAAACAATCCACCACACCTCAAATGTGTCGCTAACTACCTTGTGAAATATTAATGTCAGAAAAACAGCAATAACCTGAAACATGCATAGTGATTAACAACACATCACAAAGTAGTTTATCAAAGCGATTTCGTATGGTACAATCTGTGACTAGTATTTTATTACCAATTTACTGCTGTCCGCCAGTGAAAATTTTTTTTTTTAAATCAGCTGAGATCTCGCAAAATTATGGGTAATAAAGTTGATTGCCTAAAGTTCACAGGGCGCTGGAGCACTGTCCTTTTCAAAAACAATGAACTGGCTGAAATTTTTGAAATCTAACAAATGGTGGGCATAACTGTTAAAAGAGCATTTTGTTACGATAACAGGCCTCATTTATTCTGACTGCATGATCAAAAAAAATCAAAGTGCTGTCTCAACCACTTGTAACTCACCGACTGATGCTACCAGTAACAGTCTCAATGTTGATCGTGAATAAAGGCATATGATCACGGCAATTTTCTTCTTGGTTGCTGCAGTCTGTGATAATGTAATTTGTTACGTATGGCTATGAAAATGTAATTTCATCGGTGAACAAAATGATGCTAATATCACCAGATAAACGTTTTCGACAACTGTTTTGAATGGCTAAATCTTGCATGGCAATTTGCTGTACTCACTACTGAAGTAACAATTTTTTTAGCACAAACATTTCACAAGGTAGTGTAGCAACACGACTGAGGTGGAGTGGGAATATAATCAATACTTTAACAAAAATTTATTGCTGAATCTTACAGTGAAAAAAAATTGAGAACAGACCAGCACTTGGCAAAGATAGAGCCAAAAATAAAGCGGCACAGTTTTTTCTGGACACGGTGTAAAAAAGTTGGCTGTCAGGAAGGGAGTCTGGCCTGTAAAACTATCCCAGAGATTCTCGTTTGAAACATGGTATCGTGCAGTAAAATGATAGCGGTATGCCCATGCTGACGGCAGCTTAATGGGGGCTTTGTTGCCGTTTTAGTCAATTCTGATAACCAGTGGGTTCAACCTCCAGCATCGGGTTTCCCATTAGTGTTCATTAGTAACCATAGCCATAATATACACCATTCTTCAGTGCTAGGCATATAACATACATACAGACAGACAGACAGATTAAATGCAGCGTTGCTTAATGCCCCTATAACAAAGAGTTGGGGCATAATAACAGGAGGAAGACAAATTATAGGGAAACACACACAACCCGGGTTTGCCTAGAAAGTGGTCGCTGAAATAGTGTACGATAACCTACTGTAAGTAAATGTAGCAATACTGGCCCCATACGGGTATCACATTTAATGGCAGCAAAATATTTCCAGCAGATACACTGATGCAAACACATGTGAAAGCAGTGACTGATATCACTTACAGGAGTGTCGGCGGTGTGATCTTCTACATTGTCATACAACTTCAAGTTGCGACACACTGTACAGTCGGATGCAGTTGGGCCATGACACTCCAGACACTGGTGGTCACACGGCTCACATTTCCTGTTCAGCTCGTCCGTGTAAAAGTCGGCGGAACATGACTCAACGCAGTCATCCACCTCCTGATATCCGCTGCACTGCAGGCAGTTCCCCGACGACGGACCATAGCAACCATTACACACGTCATGACACAGCCGGCATTCCTGTACAACAAGTAAAAACAATGGCAGATATATCATCCAACAAACATTCCTCGTCAATGTCAAACATTACACAAAAATATTTGCTAAATAAAAAAAACAACATTTCAGTGTTGTGGACTTCACCATTTGATGGTCTGTGTGTAGCACACACAGAAAAAAGGTGCCATTCTGCTTTTTGGACTTAACTTTGTCATTTGTTGACTAATTTTCAAAATTCTTTCACCAATAGACTTACCGGTAAATTTCCGGCAAAGTGGTAATAAAATATCCCACGACACCTCAATTGTGTTGCTATACTACCTTGTTAACATCAATGTCGAAAAAACCACATTAACACAGTGATTATTAATATATCACATGGTAGAGCTGGAGTCTGCTCGCATGTAGCTGCAGTGAGTGAGTCAGCCTCTATCACTAACCCAAATGTACAGAAATGGCTGGAATTTGGAATGTGAAATGGTCTGAAAGTACAAACAATGGACACAGACTGCATGAACAGTGATGACATTAGGTATAAAGTGCCACACACAAATATCATGTTTTAACCAATGAATTCAAGTTACTGGTTCTCAGACACACAACAATAAAATAATGATTAAAACTGTGAAATAAAAGAATCAAGTTCTTACTACGTAGCGGCTGCCAGTCCAGTTGTCTCTTGCATACTTCTCAAAGAAATTTGGCGGACAACTGCTCAACGGATTCAGGCAGTATGAACTGTCCGGTTCATAAACCACAACGTCGCAGGCATTACAACCACCGTCACCAAGTCTGTTCGCTGGCCCCGTACAGCCACGGAGGCAGTTTGGATGACAAGGTCGACACACTTGAGTGGAGTCGGCATATGTAAAGTCAGCACACTCTGCTTCGCAGTACGGACCATCTTGTACATGTCGACATGCATCACACTCATCTTTGCCCTGTACAAGTGCACGCTGGTGGCTAATAACCACACGATATGTGATAGTAACTAAAAATGCTCGCGCTCTGAGTGTCTATGTCTGAAATTCTCTATTTTGTCAAAAGCTAATCACTGTTAATATTTGTTCTTTCCAGAGTTAAGTCAAGTGAGGCTTGTTCTCCCAAAATGCAAACTGCCGGGATAAGTGCAGCAAGCAGACCTTTTTTACAAGCAAGATTCCATTCCTGTCAACCAACCAGAATGCTGATGGAAATTTGCTGATAGAATAAAAGACATGCTACAACTGAACAAACCATAGATCAATCTTTTACAACAGTTTAACCCCATAATCACACAAGTATTTGTCTAAGGTCACAGAAAGCTAACAAGTATCATGCATTGTCAAACTGACTGGGCCTGTGCACGAGTTGAGACATTCAGGGTGGCAAGGCCAGCACTCCCTCGTTGTTGAGTTCAGAAAGTAGCCGTTAGCGAGATCACAAAAGTCAACACAGCGTCCATGCAGACTGTACCCAGCACACTGAATACATTGATCATCACCTGGTCCCCAGCAGCCATTTGAATCACACAACCTTGAACAACTTTCTGTAACAAACAAGAACTAGTTTGTACTAATACAAAGTTCTACAGACAGACAATATTCGTTTATTGAAAAATTGACAAACCGCAATTTAAAAAATAGGCCTAAAAATATATTAAAAGTTAAAGTCAAAAATACATAGCACAAACATAAATAAAGACAAATAAAAAACCACCATCAGTAAGTGTCAGCAAACAACATTCAAAATAAATAAAATAAATAAATCCAGTAAATACAAATTCAGATGACAGCTGAGATTGACAGAACAGCAAGAAAAATACAGGCTACATATCAATAATGACAATGTTAGTGATAGAATCTTTACAACTGGGCAAAATGCAAATAAGACCCAAATGTGGGTAACAACCATGTTACCACTGAGCTGTCAATGGGGAAAGTTAATGTTACAAAACATGATTTCAGGCACTTCAGGTCGCTGGATGAGCATATGGATAGTAGCGGCTAACTTGTGATGTGCGATTTCCAATTAGTGTTATAGCGTCACTTAACATCCACAAACCACTGTCAAGTTATAAGCCATCAAAGTGTAGTCTCCAAGAAGCACAAGAACAACAAGAACAAAAAGTTACACCACAAAGTATCTATAGACTGACGGCTGTATATTTGGATGGCAGTTTGCATATCTTGACATGCACTGAAGTTTGTGACAGATGCACATGTGAGCTAGCGGCGTCCCCACTGTCCACTGTTCATTGTTTTGTCACTGTCTACAGCACTGACAGTGATCACAAAAAATAACAGTTGATAGGAGGACGACATCAGGCTGCCGGCTGGAAACAGCATGCCTCGGCAGTAACCTGAGAATGCAGACATCTCAGTGTATACAAATATGGTGAATTTGTGAAAACTTTGCAAATACGTCGAAATGGTGTTTGGTGATGAAGACAAAGTGCTTATTAAAAATTTGTATCTTACAAAAGGCTACAGGGCTCAAAAACTGATTAGCGAGTTTCCCAAAAAAAATAGGAATAAGGTGGGTTATATAAACTCATAAGGAAACTCTGTGACATACCACAATCTTGACCATTGTTCTTCTGTCTTGCAACATTTGCACGACCCGTAATCATCTCCCAGTTAACTGTGTCTGCGTAGCACAGACGACTGTTGAAGCCGATGAAAATTCTTCCATTAGGAATGCTGCGCAGTGACTGCAATCCAAGTGACTGCAGATACGTGCGAACAATTACGAGGGCTGTTGAGCCGTGCCTGGTCAAAAACATCAACGACCTTCATCATTTACACTCTCATTCACAAAAAGATGCCACTGTGTAGAAAAACTGCATGCTGATTAGAAGCACAATAGAAATGTTCACATCTATACTTCCACAAGTACATCTGCTAACACCGATTGACCGCACACGACGCTGTCTCATGCATAGTCAAATATATCACGCTGCATGCTGGGAGTAATCACCAGGCAACTAGTGTCAGGCAGTATTAAAAGCACTTTGCTACACAGACCGACAGCTGTTGGTTATTAGCACATACGTCCACTGAGGCTCAAACTCCACTTGGTTGATTTGTTGTCAACATATTATACAAAAGAGTTTGCGACACAATAAATCAACATATACCCTTACTTAACTGGCTACAAAACACACAATTAGTTCCAAATCACAAAGAACTCACTCAGGCTGGCGGCCATAAATAGTATGAAGGTTCCTGAGGAATGACAGATCGGCAATGCTGGAGTCGTTGGTTTTCACAACTAGAGCACCAGTGATTGTTTTGACTGTCACGAGTACCTCAAGCTGCTGACGTTCAACTGGCCTCGGTTCTGAAATCACTCCACTGTCAACACAACATAATTTGCAAATCCACATATCATCATATAAATCAAAAACCTTTCACACACCAACACAAAATCATAAATGCTTAAAAAACACAGTGATCTGTCTGAATCAATTGATCAACTGTACAAGATTAACACAGAAAATAACACAAAGTTAACATATAGAATCTAGTAACTAGAAAACCTAGCGGTATATTGT
>Ga0209782_1001193_pt1 | contig 13153 bp, 6 predicted proteins | sample WorMetmaBAHAMAS1_FD_187390 | JGI IMG/M metagenome (GOLD analysis project Ga0209782, IMG submission 187390) | Marine gutless worms symbiont microbial communities from Max Planck institute for Marine Microbiology, Germany - Inanidrilus... | ecosystem: Host-associated > Annelida > Digestive system >... | reverse complement strand
TATTTTTTCAATGGTCGACTTTCGAACACCTGTTTCTCAGAAGCTAATGCACCGATCTTCACCAAAATTTCAGGATTGATAGATGGGTGGAATGGCTTGTTAACCTGATATAACACTTTGCGATCCCTCAAGGGATGTTGCCATATTAAGTCGAAAAATCTGCATTTTTCATGGACCAATCTCCTTTGTAGAACTGCCATTCTGAAACGGATTGCAGTATCGCATTTTTCATTTCAAAAGATTAAATAGAATGAACTTCTATGCACTGTGTACAATTTTGGTGACATTCGGTCCAGAAACCTCAAGAGTACGCTGTTAACAATAACACCTTTTGCGGCGATACGGCAAAAAATCGGCATATCACGCTAAATATCTATGAATATCCTAACCTATCTTGACCTATTTTACACGTTTGATATAGTCGTGTTAGTGGGGATGATTATCCCGATATTCGTTCGGCGGTCGCCCAAGGGACGTTGCTATGGCAACCAGTTAAATTCGTAAGATGTTTGCAGACGTAGGTAGGAACGACCTTTAGTCTTTACTTTGGTGTTCGACAACGAATCTGACGATCATGAAGCCACTTTCAAAACATTAAATGGCAATAATCCAGCTACATCGTGTACAAATTTGGTGAAATTCCGTCCAATAACCTTGGAGTCTACGCTGTTAAAACGCGCAATTTTTGCCACGATTCGGCCACAATTTGACAGTGATCTTCATTCATCACCTTGGTGTTCCAAAACGGATTGGAAGATCACAATTTTGATTTCCAAAGAATAAATTAATAATCATTTCTGTACATCTTGTATAAATTTGGTGAGATTTGGTTCAGTGACCATGGAGTTTAAGGCATAAAAATTGTACATTTGGCGTCAGAAATTTTTATGGGGTGACTTCAGGTATGTTCAATATGGGGTGGTGCTGCTGGGCACTGCGGAGACCAGTGAGTGTGTTTCATTAGTATTCGCTAGGGAGTGGCGGGCTATATGTTGGGCTTTCGTATGCAGGTTTAATTTAGCCCACTTGACAAGCTATATATTTTGTCGATGTTTTTATTTATTTTTTATATTTTTAATGGTCGACTTTCTAACAGCTGTTTCTCATATGCTAATGGACCGATCTTCATCAAAATTTCAGGATTGGTAGATGGATGGAAGGGCTTGTTTATAATACAACACGTTTGGTCAGTAATTGTGAATTCCCTGCTATGCTTTAATGCAATTGATTGGTAATAAGAGGGACATCTGGCCTGAAAGTTCAAGTGCTTTACCTCCATTTGTTACGACAATGCTGTATTGCACTATATCACCTGTGCAGTTTTGTGTCATCTTTTGTATCATATTTTTTGGGCATTATTATGGGCATTTAAGTTAAAAAGTTATCAACTAACCACCATTTGTTTGTCTGTTAGCATGGTAACACAAGTAATTATAGATGAATTTTCACCAAATTTGGGAAATGTGTAGATTATGGACCATATGTAGGTTGGTTAAGTTTTGAAAGGTTGCCATTATACATGTATTTGGGATGTGACTAACCAATGCATCGCCCTACCAGCCTTTGTTGGCCCTGTAGACGTGTGAAATTGATTACTGGTACTTTTTAAAATAATTTTTAATAATTCATGTCATTTGCTGTACTTTTATTTATGGTTGCAAGTGGTGTAGTTTGTGTGCAAAACGAGTGATAAATTAAGGTTACGGATTGTGGGTCGGTTAAGTTCAGTAGGGTTATGGTTAGTTGTTGGGTAATATGTAACTGATAGAGGCTGATGGGCTAGTGCATCAATCAGTCACACATCTTATGATTGCGGATTTCTATTGGGGTTAGTTGAGAGCCTATTGGTCAGCTGATGATAAGATTGAAGGTGAAACTGGAAAAACCAGTTGTGGTGCAGTATGGTACGGCCACACCTGTACGCAGTGCTATAAATAACAAACATGCGACACAAAAGGTTATAATGTGTGGGCTTTACACTTTTTTATCAGTGTTGCAGCAATATGCAGTCTGTCTGGTGCCATCTGGTCGGGATTTTGTTTTTATTGATATCATTTGTTTGTATTTGCATTGTAGTCAATACTTCATTCTCTCAAGTACATGGCGGCGGCAAAGACATTATTGCGGCTCTGCTCGGAACTAGGCCAAATCGTAAGAAAAGTCCGTGGCGCCATAGAAACAAGGGAGACTCTGTTAGCAGTGTTCCTGAAACTGACTCTGTGGCCAGCAAGCATGGCCACCATACTAAAGCAAGAAAGTCTAGATCAAAAGGTACGTCGAGCAACCGGTCGGCGGAAAATATCCTGCAGCAGGTGGAAGACGAGTCCTCCAATGCACCGTCGGATGAGCCGGTATCGGAGAATGTCGAGGTTTCGTTTGAAATACGGAAGAAATACGAGATGAAAGAATTCAGCTATTTCTGCATCGAAAACGAGAAACGGAGCATTCGCCGCGCCAAGTCGAACGACTCTTTAATGCCGCAGCACAAAATTACCATCCGCCAGCCGGTCGGTAGTACCGCAGCCGGCGACAAGTCACGGACGCTACCAAAGGACGTGTCGAAAAGTCAGGAAATGCTGGATGATTATGCGTCCTCCGGCGATGCGACGACTAGTGAAGATGGAAGAAGCGAGTCCTGTGGATCGTCTGTTCTTGAAAGTGAAACGTGACGTGCCAATAGTTTGGTTCGATATCTGCCGACGAGTTTGTTGACGTTGTCATTTATTTTTGTATTTTGTACTGGTGTTAAGTGGTACTCGAATGCTGTAGCCTGAAATCGTACCAGTAAACATATTTCTTAAATAAGAGTTTCTGTCAATAATCTGTTTCTTGTTGTTAGCTGATATACCTGTCATATGCCAAAGCCATAACTGGTGAACTTAATCTGACCCTAGTTTTGCTATGTATATGGAAAAAATGTGTAGAGAAATGCAGATCAAAAGTTAATGACATATTTCCAGTTTTTAATCATAGTTCTTAACTTTTAAGGCAGAGATTATGTGGCCTGTATAGTCTTTAGACTGAAGAGTTATGATGATTTGTTACTGATTTGTGGCATTTGCAATGCAAGTTTTGTGCTCTTAGATTAGTGCTTTGATGCTGTTTTATGAATGATAGAAAACATGCTTAGATTATCACAAGATATTGTTATTAGGGACACGTTCCTCGCTGGAGTTCTCCACAAAGAAGCCAAATAAATAAAACCTGAAAACCTCTGGCTGCCACTCAGTTCTTGTTGAAATTTTGCCCGTCTGTGGTACTTGTGCCATTTAGCTCATCTGACGGTGCAAGAACCAAGTCTAATACATATTTTCTGATGATTAATGCCTGTGTCTAGCTTTCTGTGCAATTTCATCTCTTTCTAGTCAATGTCTGGAATCATATATCACCACTATTTTTGAGCTGCATTATGTAATGTTTTGTCATTAACATCATTTGCTAACCACTTTACTGTGGGATAAACAAATTTTAAATAGACTCACATGTGTAAAACACAAAAAAATACCAATTACCTGGAATAGTTGTCACACCATTAGGCCATTTTATCTCGGGGTACACAACGATGTACTGTAAAACATGTCACGGATGAGTTATCTCTGGGACCTGGGACCACTCTGCGTCATCATTTGTGTTGGACGAGGTAACTTTGGGTTCATAGTAAAGGGGTTCTTATAGAGTGCTCATGTCACTTATCCTCAAAGATTTCTTTTGTCAAAAAAGTGAAGGAAGAATGCTAACCAATCGTGTTGCCGGGATTTGGTGCAGCGGGGGAACAAAACTCGGCCTAAGTGAAGGTAATTTGTTGCACAGAAATGACACAAAATACATTCGTGTAGCCACCACTAAACTGTGGGGGGTGACCACGTGCCCCATAGATGGTGATTTCAGTCAAACCAAAGGAGACCAGCTAACATTGTGTCGCCTTTTGAGTGCATAGACGTTATTTCCTATTAGCGAATGTCATCCAGCCACAAGAATACTATTGTTTTTATTAAGTTTTCTAGCGATCTCTGTGGTCACTGACTCACTGATTAGTTATAACCTGTTTTGTAGTTATTTCTGTGATTTGTGTTATATTGTTACTTGCTGACTGATTTCATTAGAGCTGATTTGTTTCCAGTTGCATATCCACTGAGTGAGTAGTCAACACACATGCCATACTTCGAATCATTTGTAACTACATTTTCATTACCTTTATTTTTAAATCAACAGATCTTTACAAATTTAAAAAGTCTCAAAATTTAAGAGTTACTACTAACATACAATTAATAAATACAGATTGTCTTTAATGGCACGTAACAAAAACAATTGAAGAATCATCAGTCGTATTTAAATAACGAGTTACAGTTACCTGTTCTAGTTATTTTATTTGCATTTTTATTATGAATTTTCATAATTTGCAGGTCAGTTGCTGGCTCATGTGTACCAAAATATTTATTGCATTGAACAGATTTTAAAAACTGCCAAAAGTTCTCATTTTATGTATATGGCTGCAGTACATCATTGGGGAATTGATGATCCACAGTTTTTGGTTATAAGGACTGTAAATATGCGATAAGGCTGTAAGAAGGAATCATTGTATTGACTCAGTCATTACGTGTATCAGAATCATTGTCCATTGCAGACATTTGTAGTACCATTGCACTTACGTCGTAGTTTTATCTTTCGTGTGACTACGGCATTTGCTGTAATTTAGCGAGCTGCGACTTGTATTTCTTTGTCGACTTTTGTACAGATGACATATGTTTCCGTGATGTGATGGTGTTGAAAATCGTTTATGTACTATTTATTGCCGGTGTCGCTTCATCGAAGTTACAATTGCAAAATCGTGTTCTCTGCTGGTAGTCTTTATTCTGCAGCATCAAATGTAGTTTGGCATTTCAGGGCCGGTTTTTCCACAGCAAATTAATCTCCCATTAAGTTAATCCGGCATTAAATCCAGCAGATAATGATCAATTTACTCAGATGTCGTTTTTCCACCGGCAGTTTGTCAATTAAATCGTCCGTATGCCGGATTAAATTAATGGGAGATTAATTTGCTGTGGAAAAACCGGACCTCAGTGCTGTTTTGTACAATCACAGGCTATAGAATGCTGCAGAACTGTGGACCTGCTTCTGTAAATTTTCAACTGAACTCGGTTACAGGATGACCAATCTCCGGAAATGTTGGGAATTTATTACTGCTCAGGGAATTGACCAGAAGGTGGGGTATTGTCGGGAAAAATCTTGTTGAGGAAAACTTTATAGTTAACTTACATGATTTGGTTTCCACTGGCATTTTGTAGGATTCCTTATAGCACCTGTTTAAGAATTTGGATTATTTGAGTTATCGTTTGCAAGAGGCCGTGTTGCCTATACCATTGCATTGTGTTACCCCATTCCCCCCTCCCCAACAAAAAAAATGCCTATTTCAGTGGTGATTTGGAACCCCATCTAATTTATCATTCTGTGGCCCAACTGACCAGCCACCCCAAGCGGCATCTCGATCAACTCTGCCATTTTTTGTAATGCACAGTTGTTACCAACCCATAGAGTGACAGAATGAACACGAACTTGACCCGTATCAACAGGCTGCTTATGCTGTATCTTACAGCCTTGTAATGTGTGCATAATTTGGTAAAACCATAATATGTGTTGCAAAGAGTCTGGGAAATATCAAATTTCACAGTTCCTCGAGTGTGGTCACCCTGCAGCTGCGTGTATCAATTTTGACTGCTTATAATATACTACAATTTGTCATGTCATGTCATGTATATTTTGATGATCTATGTGCAGATACGTATTCTTGTTTGTATGTAATACTTGCATTATATAGTCAGTCGGAGTTGTGCTGTGTAATAAGTGCGTCATTTTTATCCAATTCCTGTTGGCATTTTTTGTTCTGCAGTAGTGCCTGTTTGTCATCTCTGCAGCTAGTATACTACTTTAGCTCCACACGATACCTGGATTGATTAGTTTAGTTATTTTGTGTTTAGTTGGACGTAAAACCTTAAGGTCCGGTTTTTCCACAGCAAATTAATCTTCCATTAATTTAATCCGGCATTAAATCCAGCAGATAATGATCAATTTACTCAGATCTCGTTTTTCCACCGGCAGTTCGTCAATTAAATCGTCCATTTGGATGATTTAATTGACGAACTGCCGGTGGAAAAACGACATCTGAGTAAATTGATCATTATCTGCTGGATTTAATGCCAGATTAAATTAATGGGAGATTAACTTGCTGTGCAAAAACCGGACCTAAATCTACTGTCTTTACCACATCTAAGTTTGGCTCGGCTGTAGTTACTGTGGAATAGCCACTTTTGGTTACCAAAATGGGCTCTTTTCTGTAATCTTTAGTTCCATACTGAAGCCGTCCGCACATGTAACATAAAATAAAATAATTGCTGCAATATAATGAAATTAAAATGATGCACATATTGGCATAAGTTTGCGAAAATACTTGCAGCATCGTTAGCGTAATATATTACTGTTGTTGCCAATCACGTTGCATCATGTGATGTCACATATGTGAAAACGAAATTAATTAGCAGCACATATTGTGGAGGCACTGTAAATTTTTGCAGCATTTATTTTGTTACATGAGCGGTTGGCTTAAGATACTATACATGAAAAGCCAGCAGTAATTTGTCCCAATTATACCTAGCATATCTTGGTTGCTGTTAACACATCAGCTTAATTATCTGTGTGTGACATTTTATTTGGAGTCTACACACTTTTAGTAGTATATGCACTGTTTTTCAAAAGAAAAACAACCCAATTGATTTTCTGTCACAAATTTGGCAAATTAAAGTTGAGTTTCAAAATTCGTTCACCAGCAGATTTCCTAGGAAACTCTATGTATATGTGACAAGAAAGTTCCACCTGACCTTAATTACATTGCTACACTACCTTGTTAGTTGTTAGTAGTTGTTAATTGTGTCAAAAATAGTTGCTTATTTTTGCCATTACGCTGCGAAGTGTGAATGGCGTACTGATTGTGTTGTTCGGTCGAATCAGTTATTTCGTCTGTGATCGTGTCAGCTTGCATTCATTTCAGCATTTCATTGCTCACTGTTGTCAGCCGTCGATGTAGCCATTTAGCGTAACTGCTGCTGATGGCGGTGAACCTTTACGTCCGTAGCAAGTTACTCTCATTTACAATTAGTGTGCCCCTCAATCGATAGTGGTATAATAACACAGTGTTAATTCCAGAACCCACTATTCTTGCTTCTTTGTTTTTGCAATTTGTTTCGAGTGATTAAGGCAAGTTAGAAGAATTTGAGACAGTAATTGCAGAATTGATAATTTAGATTTATAGTCAGTGGTTGTTGTTTTTTACAACAAAAATTAACTATTTGCAGTTTATTGAAGTTTCTGCTAAGATCTTGAGAGACAGAAATACAGCTTTTGATTTGTATGTTTTCAGGGATTTTTTTAATCTGCATGTTTTGTTTGTCAAAATTTTTGAGTTCATCAACATTGATGTTACTGTTTATTACTATTAATTTTTCGTGACACTGGTATTACTGATTGCTGCCATGCCTAGCAGCCCCGCCCCCTATTGAACGTGCCTGACATCACCCCAGAAAATGTTGACTGTACGACTTCTTATGTCTTAAACGCCAGGGTCACTGAACCGAATCTGACCAAATTTCTACAAGGTGTATAAAAATGATTGCCAATTACTCTGCTGATATCAAAATTGCAATCTTCCAATCCGTTTCGGAACGCCAAGGTGACAAATAAAGATCTAATTTTGTGTTAGCCTAGGTTTATATATTGTTTATCGTTCGTTCCCAGCTTTTCTTTTGATTTTGATATTCTCAGTACTAGCCTGCTGAGATGAGCGTCTGCGATACGACCTAATTGATGTTGAGTGGGATGTCAAACCTTAACTCATCAGTCAATCAATTTCTTTCCCAAATTTCTATATTGTAGTGGCAGTGGTACAAAAGTGTATTATGATTGTCAGGGTACCCCATGGTCCTTGAAAGTTCTCGAATTTAAATGTTGCAAAATCAAGGCCTTGAATGTACTTGAAAATGAAGGTGGTCCTTGAAAGTCATGGAAAAATATTTAGTTTGGTTTTGAAAATTTTTTGGCATAATTGGATGGCTCACGAGTGCTACTGTGAATTTCTGTAACATTGCCATTCAGTTGATTACTTACTTATATCTACAATCAAATAGCCACTGCCATTTAAGAAAGGCCCCCGAAAAGTTATTGCAAAGGTCCTTGAAAGTCCTTGAATTCTTAAGCCTCAGAATCAGAAGAGTGGGTATTCTGGATTTTGTATTTTGTAATTTTCTGTCATTATCTTCCACTAAAATGCTGAGTATTTCCTTAGTTTGTGTACAAAATATGTCACCCCTTGTGTTGTATATATTTTGTAGTGTATTTTTATTTTTGTAAATAAAAGACAAAACTATATAATTTTCACATTTCTTGCCATTACACCACAAAGTCTGGCATCAAAACATCTCTGAAGGTGCCATTTGTTTGCTGTCAAAGTGCAAAAAAAAATTTCTATGAACTTTTATAGATACCAGTTTGGAACAGCTGTGCTGACAGTATAAAGCTGATCGACCGCTTACGCGCGCGACACGTTGAACGCCCCCTGATTACTGACAAACAGACAATTTTAATGGACTGGTAATGGTCATTTGCAATTACCATTGGCTGAACTCGGCAAGCTGAGTCCTAATATTGACCTGCTCCGCACCACTGGTTCAAACGGGAGAGCGTAAACAATTTTCACTGTTGACCTTGATCTTTGACCTACGACCTTGACCTACAATCCCAGGCTAGCCAAGGCCAAGGTTGACCATCATGCCAAAAATCAAGGTCAAATGGTTCAAACAGGAGAGTGCCCATAGACAAACAGACGGACACACACGGACGCTACCAAACATTATCGCCTCTGCTACGCGGCTGATAAATATGTGCATGATGTTGATAACCCCATTATAGGTAGGAATGTCAAGAAAACTTGAAATGTCACAGAATTAACAGTGGTTACCCTGTTCGTCGCTGTAGATTTAATGTTTTGTTGTGAGATTGTGCATAATAAACTGCTATATTCTGTTTTCTCATTTGCAGTGCTGGTGTTACAAATATGAGGCTGTACATGTATTTGATAAAAAAAATGTTGGTACCAGGTCCCATAGGCCCTTACTTCATTTCTTTATCACTTTTAGCTTTTGAGATTGATGTGAGTCATTAAGCTTGTGTGGGGCCTATTTTGGGAAACAGCATCAAATTAGCAAAAGTTGATTTAGGAGTGCCCACTGTCCACACTCCTAAATCAACTTTAGCTAATTTGACAATTACCAGTTTTAAATTTTACATATCTTAGTTATTGGTTGTTAAATTGTAAAAATAAGAAGCAAGGTGCTTTCTCCCCATTTCTGTTCTTCCTTCTCCTTCCCTTTTATTTTTCTGCCTCTCTCTCCCTCCCATCTCTTTCTTCATTCACACCCTTTCATTTCCTCTTCGTATCCTCTTTTCTTCTCTTCTCTGTTACTCCCTCCCTTTCCTTTCTAAATCAGCTGGGAGATCTAGGGAGTCCTATAAGCTTCCCCCAGAGGGCTGGGATGGAACCCTTGTCACAAATTAATTTTGTAGCATTTTAAACTTAGAAATCGCGAACTGGAGGCATTGAGTTTCGGTTATTTATTCTCATGCAGCAATCACAGCGTTCCTGCTTTGCGTCGCCACAAAGTTGGGGAATGGCGGTATTTCTTTTTTAAATGCGGGGGAGGATGGAATCCTCCTTGATTTAAATGCTGCTGCTACTCGTTCCAACAGTCCTCCGTCGTCGTCGTCATCGTCGTTGGTTTTATTGTTGTGAATGGATGTAATGGCCTACCGTCCACTATCGGCTTTCAATACATAAGAAATCAGTTATTTTCGTAACGTTTGACGTCATCTGCTGTACATCTACTTGCGGTTGCAAACAGGGTTGTTAGGGTTAGTCAGGGTTATTGTTCGCTGGTCTCGAAGTTCCTCAAAGATGCTTTTGGGCAGTTTTGGTCTGTGTCTTGCAAAAATGTTGTTGCTTATTAGGGCCGGTTGTACTGTGGGGCCGATAGTGGCCGATAAGCCGATGCATTCGTTAGTAACAGCCGTTGTGAATTGGCTTCGTTGGTCGTCGGCGCCAGCGCAACGCCGTTTTACCCGAGTTGTGACTCTTCTGTCTGTTTGTCTGTCTGTCTGTCTGCCTCTCTGTATGTGAGATCAGCTGATTGGTTGATCGTTCTCGTTTGTGATTGGTCCGATCTGACAGTGACACACGTTGTTGCTGATCTTGTCTTTATATATATTATCAAGTAAATGTTAATGCGCGATGTTCGTTTGTTGGACGATTTCTGGTCTGCCAGTGATAATAAATTCCGCTGTTCGCTGAGTCGTTTGCTTATGCGTGGATAGGGTTACCAGTTGCGTCTGTGATTGTGTGTATCTGTTTCTGTATGTGTGTGTTCGCGGTCTGCAAGAAAAATGGCTTGAGATATTAACACCAAACTTGGTATAGGTGTAATGGGGAGGGGGGTGCACAAATTTCCGCCCAAATTTAATGAGAAATTTGGATGTGACGGTGAGTTGTAATGGGGAAACACGTATATCCAATTTGATCCTTATCAATAGGTGGCAGTCCCTGCTCATCGATGGCAGAATAAGCATGGGCCCGCCTCCTGTCGACAAGGATCAAAATTGGGTATACATGTTTACACATTAGGGCCTACATAGGCTAGGCAGGGCATATACATGTAGTGCTTGGCAGGCCCTATCAATTCTCCGGTTTTCTAGTCGTTAGGTACGTTCCCACAACGTGGTGCGTTGCGTTGCATTCGATATGAACGAACCTTAAGTTATGAATCCAGTCTGCTGTCAACCTTCAGTGATCGACGTCATTAACGTTTGGGTTTCATTCAATACAGTTTTAGCCAGGGGCGGTTCTAGCACCTCCACCTTGAGGGGAAGGCAATGGAGGCCAGGGGTCTCTGAATGGGCCAATCTCTTGAAAAAAAAATTGTTGGTCGTATTTCAAATATTCAATTTTTGATATCAAATCAACATATAATCAGTAATTTATTATCCAAGACGTCCAGTTACACTCATCAAAAATTTCATTTTGGGAGCCAGTCCTCTGACTGAGGGTAGGGGCCGTGGTTCCCCTGGCCCCCTCTTGGAACCACCCTTGGTTTTAGCACTTCTAGTCTACCTTGTGAGCAAGGTTCTCCGAAGGAGATTGGTCGCTGGACTAATTTTGTCGGTCTTATGGTCAACAAATTGACATAAAACATAATCACTAAATATTCAGCTCAAGAAATATTTCGTTTGGGACGAATGGGCTATATTTGGGGTCCCATAAATGGGAAAGGAAAAGCAATGGTGATATTTTACGAATATGCCGCAACGCCCCAAATAGGACGATCGTGTTGACTTTTGGCATGCAGGGAGTTATCCCCGACGTAATCACCCTCACGAAATTTTTCCTCGGTTAAAGGGTTTTGGAAATGCAAAATTGAAATCCCAGAAATATCTGGCTATTTCCATGGGGTGTGCTAGTGGCTGTTACAATTAGCACTGCTGTGCTACACTGTGATCATACCTGTGATCATACCTGTGCCTGTAACAGAAAATAACATATGCGCTAATACAAGAAGAAATAATCAGCAGATATTAAAAGCAAGCTAAACTAGAAATGCGTGGCAAATCCTAGCGTATAGCCCACTCGGTGCCGCAGTGTCGCCCCCTAGCAACCAGTATTGAAACAACTGCTACCATCTGGCGAACGTGCAGAGAATGCACGTTGTATTAGTTTGCCTTCATTACGGCAACATTATTTGGTTGCCATGAGATCGTCCCTTGACAAATTGGAAAATAAGCTACAGATCCATCATCTGCACGTAAAGTACTTTCATATGGTGAAAAGATTGCGAAAATCGGTCCAGCGGATCCTGAGATAATTTGATAATTTGTCTCCCGAGAAATTATTAAAGAAGAAGATAAAAAAGAAAGAAATTAACGCAAGCAAAGTATATAGCCCGGTCGGCAACTTAGCCGAGCGGGCTAAAATAGTGTCATTTCAACAGTTCTGAATCTGACAGGGTCAGCCACGGTGCGGATATTTTCAGGCAGTGCATCCAGGTGGCAGAACCCATGTGAGAAAACGCACGCTGGCCAAACCTCGTGTGGAGCCGTGGTAGGGAGTAGTCCATCCTGGTGAGTTATAAGATGAAGTAAGTTACAGAACGTTATCTGCTGGCACTGACTGTGCGGCGGCAGCTGTTAGAATACATGTACGTCGGGCTACTAATATACAGGGTGAGCCAAAAAACCGGACTGTTTTTGAGAATTGATAACTTTGCGACGGTTAATGGAAATAGGTGTGTCATAGCCTATGTCAAAATTTTCAGAATTTTGTCTAGAAAAAAAGTACAAACTTGCATGTCAGTGAATTCAGATATTCTTGCTTATAGTTTGCATAAAACTACTGCACGTGAAATTATGCTGAATTTGACAAATTGCATTAATTTTACCAAATACAAAACTCAAAAACATATAGTGAAAGAACAGCAATTAACGATCATCTGCACTAAGAATTTGTCCAGGCGAAATTTATCATGGGCACCCTTTGCCTTGATAACTAACCATAGGCCTAATCGGTCTTTTTGGCAGCACTAAACCCCTTAGGGCCATGATCGCTAGCTCTTCACAGATGTCCGGATTGGTATAGGCGCCGCGACAGATCCAGTCATGAAGTAGAGTTGTCTACTTGTCTTCCGGTCCGGTGGCGGGCTATAGGCGCTTAGCCCACTGAGCCTCCTCACTCTCTGCTAGGAATGGGAATGATTATATCAGACATTTCCGGTTACCTTGGTACTTCCGGCTTGGCCATTACTTCCGGTTATTTGGACCTTCCTGAAAGTACTTTCGGGTTTCATAGACGATGACGTCATATCAGGTATATCTGATATCGGTGATTAGCGCGCCTCCTTGATCCGGGTTCCTTCACTGGTATAAATCGCAGACGGCGCAGTCGCACCAGCCCTGTGTTAACAGCCATTCGCTTAGCCTATGGGAACCCTGTATATTTGACCCCCACAGAATCGACGTCCCTTAACCGATCGCTAAAAAATTTGTCACGGGTGATTACGTCCACGAC
>Ga0209782_1001192_pt1 | contig 13159 bp, 16 predicted proteins | sample WorMetmaBAHAMAS1_FD_187390 | JGI IMG/M metagenome (GOLD analysis project Ga0209782, IMG submission 187390) | Marine gutless worms symbiont microbial communities from Max Planck institute for Marine Microbiology, Germany - Inanidrilus... | ecosystem: Host-associated > Annelida > Digestive system... | reverse complement strand
TTCGACTTTAATAGAAACTATACGTCTATCTTGTACCATTTTCGAGTTATAGCACGTTTTTCGTCGAAAGTGACCAATTTTAACCCACCCCACCTGCATTTGTCGTTCCCGTAGGGGGTGATCCCGTTTGAATTTCGTCACGATCTTTGGCATCAGATAACGAGAGTTATGTGGCTATCGTGCAGCGTTGTTTTTGTGATCCTAAGTTTAGCCGTTTTGATACAATACTGGAGTGTGACAAACACACAGACAGACAGACACACAACGACGGCATATACCGTGCTTAGCATACCTCGCGCGGTAAAAACGACAACAACTTTATAAGAAACGAACACAACTTTACTACAAATGACTGCGACTCAAGTGGAGACGACTACAACTTTTGCAGAAACTATTACAACTCCAAGAAAATAACTTTAGTAGAAACAACTACAACTTCACCAAAAAACGACAACTCCAGCACAGTAGAGACAACGACATCTTTAATAGAAACGACGAGAGCTCTATCAAAAATGTCCACAACTCCATTAGAAACGACAACAACTGCAGTAGAAACGACTACAATTCAAGCAGAGACGACAACGACTTCAGCAGAAACGACAACTCTATATAAGAAATGACCACAACTTCAGTACGAACGACCACGACTCCAGTAGAGACGACAACAGCTTTTAACTGAAACGACTACAACTCCACGAAACTACGACAACTTTAGTAGAAACGAATACAAGTGCAGCAAAGCTACTAAAACTTTAGCGGATACGACGACACCTTTAACAGAAACGACGACAACTCTATCAGAAACGCACACAACTCCATCATAAACGACCACAACTTTAGTACAAACGACCACGACTTCAGTAGAGACGACTACAGCTTTAGCAGAAACGAATACAACTACAGCAGAGACGACAACAACTCCGGAAGAAACGACAACAACTTCAGTAACAAGTAGCTCTGCTGTGGCAGAGGGACTGCGCGACGCGCTTATCAGTAGAAATTCTGCAACTACAAAATATCGCTATCGTCTGGCATTATTTGCGTGATCCTACGTTTAGCCGTTTTTATACAATACCGAAGTGTGACACACACACAGACAGATGGACGTACAGATACACGACGACGGCATGTACTGCGCTTAGCATAGCGTCGCGCGGTAAAAATCGACCATATTGCACGCGTCCCACAAAGTATAATTACTAGGCAGGCAACGAGCGTCGGTTGACAGCAAATTGTTAGGCAGAGCAAAAAATATTTGAACGATAATGCTCAAACTCCACTTAAACGATTCGTTGTCTATATGTTATACAATCAAGTTTGCAACAGACATGGTGACAAATCGAACCGATGGAGTTTAGGCCTAAGCCTTAGCGTGCGACGTGCGTGGCCTCAAGCACGCCGTACTGCGATATACAGCAGTCCGTCAAGCGCGACATTGTTTATATCGGCTTACCGAGTGGCGAGGAGAAAAATGTTTCTAACTTCACAGCTGTGCATACAAAAAATGGGTCACGTGAGCAAAACCACGGTCCCTTTAAGGGTGATTTGTCATCCATTTGGAAAGACTTGATATAGTCTTCCTTTGTACAAAGTTTGAGAGCTCTAGCTTCAGCCATTCCTGAGATATGGTTGGGGTACCCAAAGTGTAAAACGTGTCACGTGACGTAACCACGCCCCTTTCAGGGACGGTTTGTTGTCCGTCGGCTGGGACTAGCTACCAAACATGAAGTCTCCATGTTTACTCACTACGAAGATATGAAAGGCGACGAAAAATGCAAAAATTGGGGTGGTTTGGGGGGTTAGGGGTCACCCAGAGTCATCAGAAACATAGACATTCGATAGAGCACATACGACTTCCTATTGGACTTTAATAGAAACTATGCTTCTATCTTGTACCGTTTTCGTTTTATAGCGCGTTTTCCGTCGAAAGTGGGCAATTTTAACCCACCCCACCTGCATTTGTCGCCCCCATAGGGGGTGATCCCGTTCGAATTTCGCCATGATCTTTGGCACCAGAAAACTAGAGTCATGGGGCTATCATGTGGCGTTGTTTGCGTGATCCTACGTTTAGCCGTTTTGATACAATACTGTAGTGTGACAGACACACACACACACACACACAGACACACAGACACACGACGACGGCATATACCGCGCTTAGCATAGCGTCGCGCGGTAAAAACGACAACAACTTTAGAAGAAACGAACACATCTTTAGTAGAAACGATTACAACTACATCAAAACTACTAAAACTTTACCAGATAAGACGACATCTTTAAGAAAAATGGCGACAACTCTATCAGAAACGTCCACAACTCGACTGCAGTAGAGATGAATACAGCTTCTTTATCAGAAACAAATACAACTTCATTTAAAACGACGACATCTTTAACAGAAACGACAATAACTCTAGCAGAAACAACTACAACTTTAACAAAAATGAGGACAACTTTAGTAGAAACGACTACAACTACATCAAAACTACTAAAAAACTTTTGCTGATACCACGGCATCATTAACAGAAACAACGACAACTCCAGCAGAAACAACTAAAACTATAGCAAAAACGACTACAACTCTCGCAGAAACATCAGATCCATCAGAAACGAGTACAACTACATGATAATTGACTACAACTGTAGTAGATATGAATGCATCTCTAACAGAAACGACAATATCTTTAGCAGAAATGACTGCATCTCCTGCAGAAACAATTACAACTCCAGTAAAAACGACTACAACTCTGACAGAAACAAATAAAACACGAGCAGAAATGACGACAACTATAGCAGACACAACTCCAACTAGACGCAAAAAAGGATAACTTCCGGATATACACCTACAACTTTAGCAGATACGACGACAAATCTATCAGAAACAGCGACAATTCCTGTGGAAACTACGACAACTCCAACAAAACAACTACAATTCCAGCAAAGACGACTACATCTGGGTGTGTCGTGGCGACATTGTCTCGCCTTCCATCCGGGTGGGGCCCCTGGGAGCCCAAGGAGGGCCATCCTGCTCGCACCTGACTATGTACTGAATCTTCCTCGTGCTCATTTGAACATCATTGGACGACGAGATGAAAGAGAGTCGTAGGATGGCATTCCTCTGTCCCACAGTGCAAAGATCGAGCTCGTTTGCACATGAGTACTATGAGTCGCTGTATTTGACAGAACGCGATGACTTCGACAAGTTCGACATCCACCTACGTACGTTCTGTTTCTTTCTGATATGTGGACTATCGACCAACACGTTACAACATAGCAAAAGCGGGTTTCTACTACACCGGCGATGATCTCGTAGTGAAATGTTGTGCGTGCAAGTCCATTGTCACGTGCTTCCGCAAAGGTGACGATCCATTTGGTGCTGCCGCACATCGCTGAAATTGTCCGTTTAGTGTACGTGAGGTGGAAAATGGTGTAGCGACAGCATCAGCTGCATCGTCAGCAGTTCATCGCAGCGACAACATAGGTGGCTTTGTCTCTGACACCGACAGCACCAGTAGCAGCTTACCGACGACTGCCACCACCGTCGCCTCAGTTGTGTCTCTCCTTGAGTCACGTACCGTTATAGACAAAGCAAAACTGATGAAGGAAAACGAATGACAACGTTTGGCGATGACTTGTGAGAAATGCAAGCAGACTGGTGTGGAGACTTTGTTTCTACCCTGTCATCATCTGGTCGCCTGCGAAGAATGTACTAGCAACATGGAAAACTGTAACCTGCAATGCGAAGATACTGGGCACAGTTCTGACTTACGTCATGTAGTGAGGATATGCGTCTTTAGTGAATTATGACTTAGTAAAACCGCGACCAATTCACGTCATGTGGACTCGTTGCAAACTATGCACCTAGTGACGTTTCACTGTGACAAATACAACTACTATGTAGGTGTGCCAGTAGTTCTCAAATACATACTTAGAAGTAGAAACGTAGATACACGCATTATTTTACTTATGATACTGTACTCAATGACTTATTCGTGCATAATCTGGTGTGTCATGTTTTGGATTGAGTATTTAGAATTAACTAATAAGGCGTTGAAACTGTTTTATTTTGAATTGATGCAATAAATTATTGCTCTACTGTACTACATTTTTAGTTATTAAATTAGCATTACTCGGTAACGGTGATGTTAGCTGTATCGATAGTCTGTTGCTGAAAAACTCTCAGCGATAGACTAACATCATAGTTAACACCACTGCTACTGACTGCTCGCGACGATGGAGATTACAAAGAATTCTTTGACTCATTTGGTCGTCCTCCTACTGCTGAATTTGACTGCTATATGAATAAACACTGTAGTAGATGGATATAAGTCTGCATAGTGTTGCTAGTAGTTAGTAGTCTTTATTGTGCATGTTACTACATACTAAGAAGCAGATATGACTAGATTCCTGAGTTATTTTACTAATGATACTGGACTTAATGACTTATTAGTGCATGAGCTGATGTGTCGTGTTTTGAACTGAGTATTTTTAGAATTAACTAGTAGATTTTTACGGACATTACTACTATGCATGTCGAACGTGAATTCGTTGATACTGCTTTATTTGGAATTGATGCAATAAGATTATTGCTCTACAATACTGCTTTTTCAATTATTATAGTAGCATCATGTTGATAACTGTGATGTCGGCTATATCGACAGTATATCGCTGAAAATTTTTCAGCAATAAACTATCTCTACATCCGACATCACAGTCACTATCGATCTACAGAATTAACAACTTTTTCCACGATAAAAATTTTTATTACACACACACATCAATGTTCATATAACAGTACGCATACAGTTCGATATATAAAAATCGTCAATGTCATCGAATCTAAAATCTAAATCACTGTGAAATCTAAACACTAAAATCAGTTCCATGACAGTTAATTCACATTTAAAAAAATCTAAATCAATTTGAATCTGAACACTACAACAGACGATGTACTATTCAATAGCAGACAACAACGGATTCATCCTAAGCATAAGTAAGTAAGTAAGTAAGTAAGTAAGTATCTGCCGACGTTGCGTGAAGTCGACGGCACTGTCACAAGTGCCGGAGTCTGTGTTGATCATCAATTTCTCTGCCGCTTCTGCCACTCTGACATCGGTAACATCCTCCACTTTGTGAAACGGAGAGCACTCACTGCAAAACATTTGATCGATCTGATTATCATGCCAGCATGGCAACACCGCTAGCAACACAGGAATTTCGTCATCCAATTCGAAAGCAGCCTTCTTTAACTTCTCCCAGTTGAAATATGATAACGCGATTCCAACACGTGTCGGCTTCAGCGACGTTCCAGCCCTCGTATCTTCATACCAACAACAAATGAAACTTGCTATCAACCGAAACGTACCACGTACCACCGATATGCTGCTTACCAACCGATGATATTTGCACTTGTTCCTCAATGTCAGATATCATACCAACGAAACGTTTCCATCGAGGTGGTGTGAAGAATGCACACTTCTTAGTAGCCAGATCTTTAATGAAAATTTCGTTGTTTTCATGAACCTGCAGCCAACGTGTTCCACCCAAATCAAGTGATAACACAATCTTCAATAGTGCCATAATAACAGTTACTGACTGACTATAAAGAGAAAACTTTACTCTACTACTGATTCTTCAGCAATACTGTAGACGTCGTCGTATTGTCGACTTTATATAGCCACAGCATTCACAGACACCCACAAGGGCCAGTTCTTGATTGCGACTGTGTACTTCTTCGCAAATAATACAATTTTGCTCAGAAACACGACTGTTGTCTTGCAAAACAGCATGATGACGTTCCTGCATTAGTTGCAAAATTGCCGAATGTATAGATTGAGAATTTACTGTGCCTTTAAAATCTGATAAATATTCACATAACTCAATAGTTATATCTAGCAACCTTATGTACATGCTACTGTGCTCCATCTCTTCTGTTTCTCTACGAATAACTAATACCAATACACCCACAGACTACCATCTAATATAATCTGTACTAGAACAGTTCTCATTGGCTGATAAAGTCATTGGAAAATAGCCAAGCCATATCATATACATATTCGTCATACTGCCTTCATTCTGAGATCGCCCCAAAAAATTTTCCATTGTCTCCTGCTTCTGACGTTCTTGAATATCACGACGATGTCGTTCTTCAAAATCACGATATTGACGTTCCAACTCAGCATGACGACGCTCCCGTAAGGATTGTAATGGTGTCATACAGCCACTTGATGGATATGGATCATCTGACTCTTTAATATCTGACAACAGCTGATTTCCCTGGATGGATACATCCAACAGTCTTCTGTATGCTATTTTGGTCCATCTCTGTCTAGTTCTCTGTGAACAACTAAATGCCAATACACACAGAAGTCTAATATAATCCGTGCTATAACTATTCTCATTGGTTGATAAAAATATATTATGTTAATTGATAGATAAAAGTATGTCATGAACCATAGGCTGGTAGTTATTAAACCATTACGACTGATTCACTAACATGAACCATGGGCTGGTAGTTATTAAAGAATTATTCAGTGACATGAACTATGGGTCGGCGGACATCCATTCAATAGGCCTATACAGCATGTGTGTTGTCAGTAAATCGGTGTTGTTGGTAAATCGGCTATATACCACTACTGTCACGTGACCAATTTAAATTCTTAGTCCCCCTAAAATATCTCCAGAATGGCTAAAGCTTGAGAGTTCAAATTTTGTACAGTACACTGGTTCGCGGTGCGATGATTTAGCATTGGGATTACAAGCTATCCCTTGAGTGGGCGTAGTCATGGTCACGTGATGTCTTCAAATTTTGGGAAATAAGCGATAATATCTCGGAAATGGTGCAGGATAGAGACATAGTTATAATGGAAGACAAATAGGAAATCATGCATGGCTTATCAAATGGCATGAATGCCAATGACCTTAAGTGAGTTTGAAGGTCACTTTTGCTGTTATAAACCTTTGTAATACCTATAACTCACAAATAAAGCACGATTCAAATGCAATGTGTTTACACATAAATTACAATACACACATGGCTTGTGATTTAACCGTCATTGTCAAAAATGAACGAGTTCTCAATGTCACATGCAGTCACGTTCACTTCAACAGTGGTAGCAGTAGATGTATAATGAGAGAACTGGCTCTTTTCAAGGTTATTAAACCTCAAAAATAATTTCTACAGGTTACTTAACCTCTACAATTAACAGGGAAATGCTAGCTTCACTAACCTCGAAATAATTCTGGCTCATACCTCATTAAACTCCTCCGATTCTGGCTCAGCTCGAGGTTAATTAATCAGAAGCAGTCTCGTCTGGTCCGAACCAGTGAGATTTCTACCTACTAAAATAGGCTGCTTTCACACTTGAATATACACCGTGTTTCAGAAATAAACACCGACTCATATTATTGGCTATAACTTGGGGAATAATTGTCTGATTTTAATAATTTTTGACGTCAAAATTCCTCACATAATTTGACATCGCATGACAGCTTAGATGTCCACCTTACCTAACTAATGTGTCTACACTACCTTGTAAAACTCGTAGCACGATTTTTGTCGCAGTACATTACAAACACGCCTTGTTTTGTGACAAAAAAAAGTTATGTTCCACAATTCATTAAATGTGAAAATGTTTGTACAGGAAATATTGATTAGCTGATGTTATTTTGTTCGGTGTCACAGTTTGCAGTAAGTTTTACACAAAATGCATTATAATGCTTTACAACGGCTGCATGTGACTGAAAGAGTCAAAGAACACTGAAAACAGTCACGGCAAATTTTATAAGCAGTCAAACGATTAAACGGCAAAGAATATATAATATATAGCAGTAAACACAACGGAAGCAGTTGTTGACTGTTGAAAACTGTTGTTTCAACATTGAGTAAGAATTTAATGCCAAAAGTCCACAACCTGTAGCCCTATGGAAAAATATGTAATGTATGGCGACAAAACGCGTGCTATGAGTTTTACAAGGTAGTGTAGACACATTAGTCAGGTGAGGTGGACAACTAAGCTGTCGTGCGATGTCAAATTATGTGAGGAATTTTGATGTCAAAAATTATTAAAATCAGACAATTATTCCTCAACTTATAGCCAATAATATGAGTGGGTGTTTTTTCAGAAACACGGTGTACAACGTGCCGTATACTAAAGCGTTGTTCGCTGTTCATTGTCCACTGTCATTTTTACGATAAAATAATATGAACTGTTACATATCGAGCTGGATTAGCAGACTTACCACCACACTGGTGACATTAGGATTACCACTTGCCGATCTGAAGTTAATTCTATCATCCGGAAATAATTCTAATGGGGTTGAAAATCTGCGAGCTGCAGAATAGCGGTTATGAGGTATAGTTACACTGTAGCCCTCCTTTTCTCTCCTGTTTACAACAACATTAACTGTAGCCTCAAAAGGAATAGTGGTGTTTCCGGCAGTTGCACCTAAACCCATTCTTAAAATTCTACGAGATGCCATCATGGTGTAGCCACTATGACGATGTGTACGTCCCTCAGCCCCACTACCAAATGACCACTTAAACTTCTGATTTTTCATCACATCATTTTGTTCAGCCCAAATTGTAATTATTGGTTTCCGCAAGTCCACGTAACTGATGATGTAGGAAATGCTACATTGTTAAGGGTACTTCCAGTCATGTCTATCGATCCTGTTACAGTGTTGCCCCATCTCTTCTCACGAAACTTTTGTTAATAAAGTTCAACGATACGCCGGATCTATCATCAGTTTCTCGACCACCAAATTTGTCAACAGTCATTTTTTATTTCACGGTAAAATTAATACAAATCGCTGATTATTTTCTGCAAATCCTTTCCCAATGTTAGGTGTTTTAAAACATAAAGACATAAGTGACCACAAAACACTTGGTTCCTTGGTTGAATTTGCTCAGTGTTGTAATATACTGGAGGTTTGAGATAGTCCATTAATTCAACTGGCGGCTGAACTCCAAAACTGTCAAAATAATACTTTTTGTTAGCATTCTTAAACCATGCCATCCAGTGACTTCCATTTCCTGATGAGTCACCCAAGTTTAGTATACCACATTCTTTCTTTAGAGATTTTTTCGGTAAAACGTCTCGTAGGAACACACCACGGAAATTTGATATTCCTAGTTTATTTACTACACTAAGTAGTTCAAAGTTTGTCAGCAATTTATCGCGTAAAACCACCCCTTCAACTGAAATCTTCCTATTCATTTTTTGTATTACTATTTTTTATTATTTTTACGTAGTGAATAATGTCCATACGCTTTTGTGTGAATACCATCTTCCATTATAACTCGTTTGTCATCTTCACTAGAGAGCACAATTTTATTTACTTCCTCAGAAAAGAATTCATGGTGGTGGCTTCGAATAACGTTCATTTTTCTCATTTTTTTCCACATAATAAGCACTCCTTGTAGAGTTCAAAAGATATCGTTTTGTCCACAACTGATTTCTTATAAGTTTACACTTTTTGGTTTTTTTTGGTCGAGCATCTTGTAGGAGTACAGCTTAGTTCTTAATCCAGCGAATTCTGTCATGATCTTACCAGCAAGCTTGTCCTTCATCATTCCCGCAACTTTTTTATTCATTTCCGATTTAATACCTGATGGGTGATTACTGGGTATATCGCTTGTATCAAACTGCCTTTCTACATCCGGTTTACATCTTTGTAAAAGTCTTCAGTCTGTATTTCGTATGATAAAGAATCGGTGTCTGTGAATAATAATTTAGCCTTATACCCATATTTCTGTTTGATATAATCATAGTGGAATTCATACATTAACGTTCTACTTTGATCTAAGATACACATTCCTAAATATACGGGCTTGTTGTAGTAAATCCTAGTCTTTTTCTTATGAACTGCAACTAGATTTTCGTCAAATATAGTACAATGGCAGAAATTTGGCTTAACAACCAATTTACTCGCTTTATCGCTAGATGTACCAAGACGAATGTCAACCCTGTTCTAATGTTTTCCATAGTCTTACCAAAGACACTGTTATTCATCAGTTTGAAGAAATCCTTCTCAAACTCATTGGATGCTTTGGTTCTCAGCTCAGTGTTCAGGTTGTACTTCTTCAACCATCTGCTCTCTTTGAATTTGATACGTCGATGGTACTTGGAAATTCTTAATCCAAGTCTTTCATACAGCTGCAAATTTTTATAATGAACGACTTACTTTTTCTTGTCACTCAAATTGGGAATTAGTTTACGTACTTTATTTACTTTGATGTTCTCAGGAGCTAGAGGATAATTGTTATGAAAATCATACAACTCATCTGGATATTCAGCAGCATATTAGGATCAATCAGCAAATTCAGTGTGACTTTAGTGGCCTTCAACATTGCATCCCATGCAAGTCCTGGTGACATGTAATACCAAGCAGGATCTAAATCATAATTGCTTGCACAAGCATTTCTGAAATTTTCAAATATGTCAGCTAATATCAACACGTCAGACATATTATACAGTTCGAGATAGTCTCTAAAGGTCGGCATCCCAAATTTCTTCTCAGCTCAGTGTTCAGGTCGATGTACATCTTCAACCATTTGCTTTCATTAAATTTGATTCCTTGATGGTACTTGGTAATACTTAATCCAAGTCTTTCATACAGCTGCAAATTTTTTATAATGAAGGACGTACTTTTTCTTGTTATTCAAATTGGGAATTAGTTTACATACTTTATTTACTTTGATGTTCTCAGGAGCTAGAGGATAATTGTTATGAAAATCGTGCAACTTATCTGGATATTCTAAATCAACTTCTAAAATATATCCTACACCTTTAACTTTGCGAAACGTTCTCCAGTTAGTCAGCTGACGTTCAGTCATCCACCCAATACCACTGGTATGTAAGTCCTGGCTCATTGCCAACCCATATAAATTACTTGCATCTAAATACGTCAGGTATTTACTTGGTTTTGTTTTGTCGCACTTATTCCCCATATAGAGGTTATTAGCTTCTCCATATCTATGTGAAATAGTAGAAACGCCACCTCTAATACCTTTCTCAACCATCAGCAGCATATCGGGATCAATCAGCAGTTCTAGTTCGACTTCAGTGATCTTCAACATTGCATCCCACGCAAGTCCTGGTGACGTGTAATACTATGTGGGATCTAAATCATAATTGCTCACACAAATGTTTCTGAAGTTTTCAAATATGTCAGCTAATATCAACACATCAGATGTATTATACAGTTCGAGATAGTCTCTAAAGGTTGACATCCCAAATTCCTTTCATACCGTTTGAGCATGACTATAGTCCTCGTCACTGATAACCTCGTCATTGAGTCCGGAGTAAAGTGGCTCTTTTGGAGCTTTTCTTCTTTAAGCTTTTCTGAACCGTCTACATGCTCATAAGGAAAGACACCTTTTCTATGCACCAGATCAAACTTCTATTTGTCACCAAAATATTTCTTGAGATTTATAAACTGGTCCCTCTGTAGGTTTTTGGACAGTTTATCAAAACTTGACAGCATAAACCTAAAAGTATTGAGAAACCATAACTCCCTAGTAACGTCTTTTTCAACCCCTTTCTTATCAGTATATTTGTCAACAACCGCTTTTTACTGAACGAAATGTATTTCTCTTCGTTGTCTGCTATGTAGTCGATGTCACCCTTAGTTTTCCCAAGCTGCTTGATGAAAAGATGACTATCATATCCAGACAGATTGTGAAATATTACGGGGAAAAACTTCGGTCTTTATAGTTTAAATTGCAACGATTGTGAGCCGCTCCTCTGTTAGATGACAGTGATCTTTAACTTTTTCTTCACCAGCTTCAAAAGGTTTCTTACATATGTGACAAACCATTGCTTCCTCGAAATTCCTTTTGTCATCTATGTTAAATACCATTTTCTTTTCCTCTTTAAATTTGGTAGAAATGTCTTTGATATCTGCCTGAAGCATGTCGACAAATATTTGAGCAATGTCATCGTCTTCTTTTTCTTTTGTGACTATAACAGGCTGTTTGGAATAAACATCATCATCAAAACATTTAATATAATAACAAAAGCTTGATGGTGTATGCTTTTGATATGGTGCAGTGTAACTTTCACGAGGATCGGGCTGACACGTGTTTTGTATGGGTTCTATGAATGCCTCAAAGTCTGCATATACAACAAAAGGGACTTTCATAGACCTATTAATGTTCTTAAATTTTAGAATACTTTTATCAGATCATTTTTCTGGATAGATAATTCTTACTGCTTCATTTGTGAGCAATATTCAACATGTTCTTTAAGAGAATCTTCAGATCTGAATGGATTAAGACATCTTTGACAGTACTGCTGTTTACCATTGTGTTTAGATTTTTGTGAACAGACAAGCCTGCTCATACTTTTTGTCCAACAGTAATGTTGCATCCCTTCTTCGTTTGCGATTAAGAACAATCTACATGGTTGGTTCCTTCTGGTTTCTCACTGATCCTCAGTGGATAAACGCCTTCCTCATAACCAAACACGTTCACTGATATACTTGGATTTTGTTTCTCGAATTTTGTAATATCCTTAAGAGGGGTTGGAAAGTTAATACCTTCCAGTTTAATCTTTCAGCCTGCTCTCTTAGTTCTGTAGTTATTCATTCAGCATTTTTGTTTACTGGGTTTACTGCTGCTCTTGTAACCGCCCACTTGAAACATTCATTATCCTCGTTTTTAAGGTTAACAATTGCTTTTTCGACATTAGCTGTTTTGGAAGTTGTTTATAGGAAGATCCTCTTAGAGGTTCGTAATTCACAGTATGAATTTCCAACCTGACTATTGATGCAAATACCCAGCCACTTCCTTGCCGTTGAAAATTTGATAAATTTTCTAGAACCTTTTCCACCGTCCCATCATAAATTTCGTTAACATCAGAACCCTCAAGATTTATTTCCACACCTGAGTGGAATACAGCTTTCACAATTGTTTCTACTCCTATAGCCATATTTGTTTCTTTCATCATGCATTTAAGAATCATCTTGACCTTACTTTGTCTGTGTCTTTGAAGCTACTTACTGCTTCTTTAACCACCATCAGAAATGATTCAGGATCATACCTGGGTCTACCATCAATCGTGTATTGTTCGACAAAGTCCTTCAAAGCAGAATTGGACTTAATCAAAACAAAAGGTGGTTCTTTATATTCTAGTTCATGTTGTTGTTCTTCATATTCTGG
>Ga0209782_1001191_pt1 | contig 13169 bp, 7 predicted proteins | sample WorMetmaBAHAMAS1_FD_187390 | JGI IMG/M metagenome (GOLD analysis project Ga0209782, IMG submission 187390) | Marine gutless worms symbiont microbial communities from Max Planck institute for Marine Microbiology, Germany - Inanidrilus... | ecosystem: Host-associated > Annelida > Digestive system >... | reverse complement strand
TGTGTAATCTCTGTGTTCAAAAACTTGCAATGCTCAAGGATTGAGTGCAGCAAACTGCAGTGTACGACTCAGCCACTCAAAATGTTGTAGAAAAATACTTTATTAGTTTGATATTTGTTGATACTAAAGTCAAAAATAATCAGCATAGTAACATAAAAAGAGCAAGAACAGTTTTTGTGCATCACACATAAGTTATCTAGCCAGTTCATTATCTTTGAGCAGGACATTGCAAGGCAAACAGGGCACACGAGACAATCAACCTTTCTGCCTGTAATTTTGCCAAGTGTTCACCGATTAAAAAAAAATTTTTTCATTACCAAATTTCGCAATAGATACTTAGTGAAGTGATAACTTAATAGCCCACCATATCTTAAATGTGCAGCTACACTACCTTGCGATTTATCAATAATCACAATACATGTTTCAGATTGTCACTATTTTCAGACCTTAATGTTTTATAAGGTAGTGTATCTACGCCTTTAAGGTGTGGTGGTATATTTAATAACAGCTTTATTGCAAATTTACTAGTGAATCTATCAGTGCAAAAATTTTAAAAATCATTTAGCATTTGGTGAAGTAAAAGTCTAGTGTGCTTGTTTTTTGACTCCCAGTGTAGTTTAAATTTTTCAAAGTTTAAACTAAATCCACTAACTGTCATATTGTACTCATAAAACATTTATAACTAGATCATTGCATTGGATCTAAATGATGCAATTCAACATAGGCTCGAAGACAGCATGCCATCAGTTGTCATCACAGCATTAGCTGTCACTCAGCAGCTGACTCGCCCTGCCCACTTAAGATTTGCCCGGCCCACTTAATGCATATTTAATGACATCTTTGTACTAGCATGCCAAACGTGGTTGAAAACCTGATTTCTCCTGTTTTTTTTGGAGGGGTTCATAGACCCAAAGTGTATGCTCGCTATCAAAACTCATGTCCAGAACAAACGTTGTTGGGATGTTGGCCAGATGCTGAAATTAATCCTCACCTGAAATTTGTGCCATTTGAGCTGTATGCTCCTTGGAAGCACCCCACCCATATGTACCCAGATTTCTGTCACTTTTTGGGCCTGGAAAAAACCCCTGCACAGGAAAATTTTCATGGCTGTACACACCAGTTCACATCTGCTATTTCAAGAAAGGTACAAAAGTAGATAAAAGGGACCACTTCCGGTCCAAAACCGTGACACATTAGTAAGCTATATGAGACTGATTCACACAATCCTGATGAGCATTTTGCTTCTATTGGCTAATGTAACATATACAACAGACCACAATACCTACATCTTACATATTTGTGCAGGTTAAGTGGCCAAAAGGCTGTGTTGCATTCCTTACAGAAACGGACATTTTTGTACTATTTGGTTAAACTCTTTTGGCGATATCCTACAAACATGTTGTGTGATAGCCAACTGTTGTCACCCACATAAATTCTGAGTGTCATCCAAATAAGTTCAGGTTTGGGAGAGTTATAACCAAAAAACCCTTCTGCGGACCCCCAACACGAATGCAATGTAGGCTCTTCGAGCCTATAACAAAAAATCTGAAGGGTACTAAACAATCAACCTTGCATCGATAAAATGTTACAAAACACTGCACTGTAACTACTGTTGAATCGACATACCGTGCATCGGACAGATCACTCCGGACAGGAATGTAATGGACCCATGGCTTGAGGGCACGGTAGAAAAACTCCTGCCAGTCATCACCAACTTGGAAGACCAATGATCGACAAAGAAAGAGATGTTTATAGCGGAAACTAGCAGCTACACCACGGAAATTGAACAAATACCTACATACAGTGAAAACACATCTCAACATTATAGCTGAGGGTGAAACTGTTCAATATTAATGTTGTCCATGTGTCTGGACAATAAATTAAGAACCAAGTGACCCTGGGAACTACCTGCTGGGTCCTATAGGACCTACCTATTGAAAGACTGCCAACAGTCTACCGCCACCCCTAACAGAACAAACGAATGACCCTGGGACCTACACTGTGTCCGGCAAAAAAACTAAACTTTCACTGCACGATGCAGCTAAAAGTAAAAATCTCCAGCATTGCCAGCTGTAAACAATTTTAACAAGTTTTGACAAAAACATTATTTAGACAGTGCTCAGCAGAAGTCCGTTAATTTTCTCACCTCATCTTATCACTGGTTCTCTCTCATACTGTTCTGTTATATATGAAAATTACAAATATGTGCACTATGCACTTTGTGCAGCCTAAAAAACGTGAACGTGACCATACTTGTATGGGCAGTGGTCTTCAAGTTTAATTTCAGTTGCTGGCGGAGCACCCAGTGTATCCTGTGACACATCATGCACACCTCATTCAAGAAATTATCCACAGTAACGAAAATAAGTAAACAAAACATTTTGTATAGTGCGCTTAAAATCTGACTCACCACTAACGCATTCAATTATGGCATGTGCTAATAGGAGATCACACAGTTTCACCTGCCAACCAAAAATGCATTTTGTGTTTTTGTGATTTTATATATATATATATATATTTTTGTATAATAGAACTATTAAATATGTTACAATTATAGGCCACCAGATTAGTGAACTTATGTTTCTCTGGTGACCTGCCATGCTTTACTTCATGTTTAATTTCTGTCTCATATTGGCGAATAAATGGATGATGATAATGATGATGATGCATCCGTAAACAGAATGAGCCATGCCTGTATTTACTCTGTAGCTAAAGAGCATCACTACACACTGCACTTCGGCTGGTACTCAGTTTGCATACTGCTGAGCATATAGAGGAGTGGGCCTCAAAAATCCAGCCCTGAGACAGTTAGAAGGGTATTTGATCTCTATTTCACTATGCAGATACCCTGTTTATAACTAATAATTGCTACAACATACACAGCAGCTACATCGTTGGCAAAAATAAACCACATATTACAACACTATAGCCGACACAACATATTTCTGATGCCAGCAAATGCATCCACACCAATGACTGCAGCAGATGTCAACATATTTGGCCACCAGTATCTCTACACCTTTCTTTCACAACTGTCCCAAGGCTCAGTTGTTTAAGAACAAAACAAAACCACTTACTAGAACCTTCATAAACAACTATAACATGTCAATTATACAGTTTTCTTGTAATGCACACTCTACACTGGAGAACCAACACAAAGGCAGCTAAGCCCCTTCCTCAGCAGTGCAGGAAGAAAGAAGAAGGCTTTTTGTTTCCTTCAGTGCTTTGTTACCACTGGCCACGTGACAGAAAGGGCATCTGTCCTGCAAAACAACTCGGCCACTTATTTCTAAAGGTTGTCGACCAGAACACACGAAGGAAGAGAAAAGCAAGGGCAAACACCAGCTGAACAAAGTTGATGTAAAGAAGCTCACTAAAAATGGAGTTGGCAGCAGTGCATACTCATTCTCGAACAGTTGTTCGACTTGTTTTTCAGAAATGACAAAAGCTAGCACTGAACACCTTCTCAGATTTCCATGCTTGGTTCTTGGTGTACTGAGCGTCGACAAGTTCTGGTTCGCGCCGAGACAACAACACCAACGGATCTCGCTCGGGACTTGTTCGAGAACCACGGAAAAATGCTTTGTCGTGTTTGCGTTCCCACGGCCACTGCTGGGCTGCTCTTCAGCAGTACACGCTCAATTTACAGCAATGATATTAGACCAGAACTCCAGCTCTAATAAATTCTATACTAGACAGTGCCATTTCACACAGTTTGCCATCTTATCACAATGCATAATGCTAACAGTATTACGACGTTGTATTGAACTAGCTTTCAAAGTCAGCCACTCAGGCGAATATAAATGTAACGGATGTCAGTCGAAGCTGTTCACATAGAATGACCGTGACTGAAACAGCAGCTGAGTACTTGACATTTTAACACTAAGGGGAAATAATTGCATGTAGCTCTGACAGTTTCCTACATAATTTCTTTACAAAGTATGCTGTTCATCATAAAACCAAAAACTGCTGAATACCAGAAGCAACAACAATAACCATCCGATGGACATTTATCCAGAACATCTCAGTGAGCTAGTACCAAAAGTAACAGGCAAGCTCATGCCTCAATTACTCTGATGCCATGATATTGACAAGCCTCAGGAGAGAACAAGCAGCAAAGAGACAGCCAATCCACAAATATCAGTGGAAAATTGGGCCCAAAATGATGCTTGGAGCTCCCAACACCATTTGAATCCTGTATTATTTATTGTTTGGAGCGACTGATGCCAGCAGATGCATCCACACTAATGACTGCACCAGATGTCAACATATTTGGCCACCAGTATCTCTACACCTTTCTTTCACAACTGTCCCAAGGCTCAGTTGTTTAAGAACAAAACAAAACCACTGAATATCAGCAAAACTATTTCAAACAAGAAGCATTTGAAAAATGTTGGGCCCATTTGCCACAACGAGCCGCCTCACGCCAATTCACCAGGTGTCGCCACTGTACTGTCGCACGCCGCCTGCGCATCGATGTCCACAATGACGACAATGACGACGACAACAACAATGCGTGACAGAGGGGACCGCTACGGCCCCATGGAATGGGCCCAATAACACTACAGACACTCGGACAGAGATACATGACAAACAACTGTATAATTGATGCAAGTTTATCGAAACCAACAAACTAACTTGGTGATGATTTCTCGCTGTTGATCCCATCGGCCCAATCCTGTTGGGTATATTGGCCAGACAGCAGGCCCACCTTCCCAAAATGTCCATGCTGGATACATAATATCCCAGTTCTCTGATGGCTATGCAATCATCACATATGCTGGCATGTAGTCTCACCATAGTAATATTCTAGTAACTAAACAATAGAAATTTTCTGACTGATTAAAGAAGATAGAATCTGTGACGTTCTGAAAGTGCAGTGAGATAGAGGACAAGAGGGCCTAGCAGTGGCTAGCATAGCACGAGATGCTGTTGTTTAGATGATCTCTCCCCGCGACCAGAATGCGCGGTAAATTTGGATCGGAATTTGAAACCTAAATTAGCTATAATGCATCAATGCACTTCGATCACAGACAGATGAACAGACAGACAGACACTGACATCGTAGCATAAGTGCAAGATGTATATATTACATCTCGCGCTAAAAACTGCTACAGCAAGCACTTGCTGTTCAAGTTGACTATGAGTCTTGGAAATTTTTCATCATAAACACATATGAAGCCTCTTATGTTTTACATGTATACTGTACTCATAGTATCTTCACCACAGGCTAATGACGGTAATGTTTTGACCCACATTTTTCTGTATGTTAGCGGGTTAACTCAAAAGTTACAGGCCAATGTTCATGAAATTTGAGGAACAGGTAGTCAACAGACCAGAGAAAAGTTGATTACATTTTGGAAGTTATTTACAACATATTGTGGATATTAGTTGGTCATAAGTGCTACTGGGCTTCACATAAAATAAGGCACATGAGCAGCTGCAATGTACAACAGTCAATATTAACCTACTTCACACATGCTATACACTAATAATGACAGTGTGCCAATTTCACCTTGGATGGTAGAGGTATGTGCTTTTCCTAGTGCCTTCCATAGTAATGTTACAGTTTCAACACTGCAGAAAAATTTATAAAGTTCAGCAGATAAGTCAGAAATTGGGAAGTGTGGTCATCTGCTAACCCAGCAACACTTGCAATGGATGACAAATAAAACTGTGTTGTTATTTACCACTTTGCTAAAGGAAAAAACCGGTTGCAGTGGCCCCATTCTATTGGCCTGTGGGTAGTCGTGAACATTGATAAGTAGTTCCATGTCAGGCAGAGTGTCGATGATTTCAAGAATGAAATGTTCAATGCCGCTGCACCTGCCATATTGAAAACAACACAGATATGTCATACTAATCACTGAATATATCTGCTGACTCCAGTAGCATGATAATGATTTAACTGATAAGACACCACTGTATTATTCTTCAGAGCAACTGCTGTATGTCCACATGAATGGCATTTATTGCTTTGGAAATGATACTTACCTCAACTTAATTTCATGGTAGGCAGTCCATTAAAGGACTATTCAATGCTGTTGCTGAGGCCAGCTCGTTAAAAAAATTACTTTAAAGATTTCCATACTTGTAATTCCACTTTTACTGCAATGGTGCAAATGAAAGAAATTTGATAAATTAGGCCTAATAAAGAATATCAAATTCTTCAGAGCAAATATCCTTAAAAAGATATGATACAGTAAACAAGTTTTGCAGATACCATAGTTTTATAAAAATTAAAAATATAACAATCCAAATATGAATATGTAAATCAATCAGACAGTGTGGTTGACAACTAACCGAAATGGAAACATGCAATTATTTTCACGATAAAGTCTGTGATTGATGATTTGATAATGAGTTCCCCGGCTGCGAGACCTATCAAACTGTTCTTTAGTAATGCCTCCATGCTGTTCAAATGGTGCCAGGTCTTCTTTCATAACACTGTTAATATCACATATTTACAATTAAAACACGCTAACATCATCTGAAACATTTTGCAGAAGCTACAAAAGTAATTACTTAGCAGTAAGTAATGCACAAGTAACTATTACTTACTCTGACAAATTTCATGACTGTGACATGAACATGAACAGATGGATGGAACTGTGATAACACATACTGCACATCAAACTCTCCAATGCTACGATACAACCAGCACGAACAGCATCTAGCCTATCTATTAACCAGCCCCACAAATCATAAAGAATCTCTCTAGAAAGAATTAACAACAAGTATATCTGCTAATGCCGATGGATCGCACGATGCTGCTTAATGCAAAATCGACCATATCGCAATGCCCACCGAGTTTAATTACCAGGCAATGAGCACTGGTTGATATGCACACTGAAAAATGTTGGTTATTGCCACATATTTGAACGATAATGCTCACACTCCAGAGCCGCCAGTGTGGATAACAGATGGTAGGAGCCAGCGGGCTTATATAGGAAGACCGCATGTTGGCACCTGCCAGAGAAACCTGCCGGCTAAAGCTGGGCTCTATAAATATACAGTATAAGCCCCAGGGTTAGAAGAGAAAGCGCACTGGGCCGGGCCTAGGCTAGGCTTTACCACCAGCCTGGGCCTCATAGACCTCAGCGCTGGCGATAGGCTGAAGGCACGTCGAAAGACTGCCAACGGCCTAACGCCACCCCTACAGCATTCAACAGTTCTCAGCAATAACTGGGATGGCATATGGGCCCATTGGCGGTCTGTGTCTACGGGGCTGATAAAAGCCCTGACCCTCTACGATACACGATGCTCAAACTCCACTTGGACGATTTGTTGTCTATATGTTATACAGCCAACTTTGCAACAAATACAGTGACAAATCGAACCGATGGAGCTTAGGCCTAAGCCACAGTGTGGTCTCAAGCACTGCAGGTGTGATAAGCAGTAGTCCGTCGTCGGCAACATTGTTGATCGCAGTCAACAGAGTGGCATGGAAAATTTCTTTTACGTCTACAGTTGTGCATACAAGAATGGGTCATGTGAGCAAAGCCACACCCTTTTAGGGGTGATTTGTCATACCTTTGGCAACACTTGATATAGTCTCCCTTTGTACAAAATTTGAGAGCTCTAGCTTCAGCCATCCTGAAATATGGATGGGGCCCAAAAAATTTAAAATGTGTCACGTGACGTAACCACGCCCCGTTAAGGGACGGTTTGTCGTCCATCGACTGGGACTAACTACGATCAATCTGTACACCAATATGAAGTCTCTATGTTTACTCACTACGAAGATATGAAAGGCGACTAAAAATGCAAAAATTAGGGTAGTTTGGAGGGTTAGGGGTCACTCAAGGTCATCAAAAACATCGCCATTTGATAGAGTGCATATGACTTCCTATTCGACTTTAATAGAAACTATGCATCTATCTTGTACCGTTTTCGAGTTATAGCACGTTTTTCATCGAAAGTGGCAAATTTTTACCCACCCCACCTGCATTTGTCGCCCCCATAGGGGGTTATCCCGTTTGAATTTCGTCGTGAACTTAGGTGTCAGAAAACTAGAGTCAAGTGGCCATCGTGTGGCATTATTTGCATGATCCTATGTTTAGTCGTGTCTTTGCACTACAAAGATATGATAATGTAAGGTATCACAAAATGTAGAAATTTGAGTAGTTTTGGGAGGTTATGAGTCACCCAAGGTCATCGGCAAAATAACCATTTGACAGAATGCATATGACTTCTTATTCAACTTTTACAGAAACTATACACAAACAATACTATCTTGTACTGTTTTCGAGTTATAGTGAATTATTTTTCGAACATTGCCTATTCTAACCGACCCCATCTACATTTTTCTCCCCCACTGTATACATTTGGCATCAGAAGACTTAGAGTCTCGTGTGGCATTGTTTGCATGATCCTACGTTTAGCCATTCTAATACAATACTGGCATGTGACAGACACAAATACAGAGACAGACACATGACAACGCACATACCACGCTAGCATAGTAAGTAAGTAAGTAAGTAAGGAAGCGTATAGCAGTTTGTGCTACAAGCACCACACCGCTACGGGAACTCACGTGCCATATGTGATATGGCACGTGTCACACAATAATAATAAACTTACCTTTCATGGCAAGTACAGTTTTCTTGCACACAGTCCGTGTACTTATTTAATTGTTTCTCTATTCTAAGTAAGACAGTTTTCCATTTATCACCTGTTAAACAAAACAAAGCTCCTATTTAGCTGTATTGCAGTTTGCAGCTGCATTATAGTACACCAGGGTGATAATGTAGAAATCAGGCAATATAGGCATTAGCCTGTGCTTACTTATACCACCATTGTTATTTGACCATGGTGGTTTCGGAATGAAGTCAACTTTGACTGTCTAGGTGGTTTCCACTTATCTGAGGCTACTGAACCATCCAAATGTTAGACAGTTCAGTAGCCTAAGATAAACAGAAATAATCTAATCTACAGCCTTTATGGTTAAGGTTAAGGCAAATATACTTTGTTTTAGGATTTACGTTTAGGGTTTGTTTAGGGTTAGTAGAGTCAGGGTTAGTTGTAGTTTTAGTCTCAGTAATTATCCACAAAATATCATAACCTTTACTAGTGGTGCCACAGGTCTGCGACAGTGCTAACTTTTCAGTCAATGGAGACATCCATGTCTAGCTGTCACAGTAGCGAGCCATTGTACATAGTCGAACAGCGGCTCCATGTCTAGATGCTCGAATATCCTGTGCCTTTGATGAATTTGGTGAACTAACATGCCGGCCGAACTGAATTTTCAGGACCACTGTGACTTATCAGCACCTTTTCAGAACTTTTCAGTTTTCAGGACAAATGATCTATTTCAGTATTTATCAGGCCTTTTACCATTTTCATTAATAGAACGTGTCATCAAATCTCACCTTATTGATCATCTCACCTCCAACAATCTAATAATCCCTCATCAGTCTGCATACTGTAAACACCAATTCACCGAAACAGCTCTTCTTTATATTCATGATCACTTCATAAATACCACTGGATCGCAAAAAGTATTGTGTCTGTGCCTCCTCGACCTCTCTACTGCTTCTGATACCATCGATCACAACATCTTAATCACCCGCCTCTCTTGTTTTGGTATCCAAGCTCTGTTCTAAATTGGTTCAAATCTTACATATCATCTCGTTCTTTCCGTGTCAAATGTAAAAATGAACTTTCTTCCCTATACTCTTCCTCTTGCGGTGTCCCTTAAGGTTCTGTTCTCGGTCCTCTACTCTTCATTATCTACACTACTCCGCCCAGTTCTCTCATCTCCTCCCTTTCACTTAACCATCACCTTTATGCAGATGATACACAACTGTTCTTTTCTTTTCATCCCCCAGACTTCAACTCAAGTATCACCTTCAAGATGCTGTTCAGCTGATATCTTCTTGGATGACCACAATCTTTTACCTCTCAACTCCTACAACACTGAATTCTTGCTAACTGACCTAAAACAGCAACTTGCTAAAATACACAACTCGTCAATAAACACCACCCAGTCTGCTCGCAACCTTGGTTTAATTTTTTATGACCATCTCTCTTGTTCAGATCAGATCTCTTCTCTGTCTAAATCTTGCTACTACCGGGTATCATATTCGTCAACTCCTATTGTATCCGATCCGTCCTTACCTTAATTCTAAAACAGCCTCTACTGTCACCACTTCCATTGTCCAGTCAAAACTTGATTACTGCAATTCTGTTTACTACAACCTCCCAAAATCTCAAATAACCCACCTACAACACATCCAGAACTCACTTGCATGTGCCGTTTTCAAAGCTCCCAAATCCTGTCACATCACTCCGACCTTTCGCTATCTTCACAAGCTCAAGACAACTGAATGCATTGAATACAAACTCCTTTCACTTACTTATAAAGTTCTCACCACCAGCATACCTTCATATCTGACCACCTCATTACAATTCAACCTCCCAGCAGCACTCGTTCTTCATCACTTGTAACTCTCGCTTGTCCACCTACATCATCTTCTCTATGAATAACTGATTGCTCCTTTCGGTATGCCTCACCTTACCTTTAAAACCAGCATCCTTCTTCACTCTGTCAACCGCACCCCACCTTTGATTTTTCTCTTTCTGCTTCCCTCACTTCTACTTCCTCTGTTGCATCTCCTCTTTCATCATCTATAACTTACTTTTTCACTCCCATCTTAAAACCTATCCTATCCACAAATCATTCCCACCAAGGAATCTTTTCCTTCCTCAGGAATGACTCCATGGTTTACCGACTGCTTCTGGCATTTCTGAGATTTTCTTTTTGTCTTTAGTTTCTCCCATTATCTTTTTAGTTATGGCACAGTGCGGTGGATTAAGCTCACTGGATCAGCTTTTGAGCGTACTATAAATATATCATTATCGTATCGTATTGTATGATTTCTGAGGATGGGTCTATCTAATTTATGTCGTGAGAACGCCGTGACGGCCGCAGATGCCGTGTCTCGGCACGCAGAGTAATTAGCGTAACACGTTAATTGTTCGCCTGCACCTACTCACGTTTGACCATGATTGCTGTAGAGTGTCTAGGATATATAAGCGCGACCTCAGTGCACTTAGCTCAGTGTTGGTATGTTTGCGATCCGGTAAAGCTACATTGCTCGGGCAGTACGATGTTTTTACTATAGGGCGTCGTTACGTTGACCGTCTGCATGCCGTCACGGCGTTGTCATGGCGTCACAGGACACGGCGAATTACACACCGTCACAGCGTTGTTAGACAGACCGCTGAGGATACGTTGGAACCAAGTATTACCTATCAGCACTATCACGAGTCACTACATATCTACTGACCATTTGCATTGCAATTAGTTAATAACGTGCAACACAATACAGCAAAAACTATTTGTGTGGTGCATATTTTCAACACGAAACCATCCATTTTTATCAAAACCTTATCAAAAAGCCAAAAAATCAAATGTAAGTATTTCCCGTTTGTAAAATTAGCCTAGGAATGAAACCGTAAAACACTAGAGAGAGAATTAAAACCGGTTTTTACCGAAATCGCAACACTAGTAAAACCGGATTTTTCAAAAACGTTTTTTGGCTGTTCGACAACCCAGTTCTGATCGTCGTGAGTGCCGGGTTTTAAACAACTTTTTAAATTTTGCGGTGCCGTATGACGTGCATTGCTCATCACAGTACGTCGGACGATCCGAGCCGCGAAGCATGCACCACACCACAGTACAATCGACTCACGAGCACGCCGTCGAAGCAACTACCGTCAACAGTTTCAAGAACAGATTCGACAGGTTAAAGAACGGGACATTATCTTCGATTCCAGAGCTTCTCAAATTTACTCAACAAGGCTACTTACAACTTACAATGTGGATTGGTCGACGTGCAGTCACTGTTTGTGTGGTGCCATAATGCAACGCACCACATCCAGTGTGAATAAACCTCGTTACCTTGCCACTAATCACACGTTGCCTGACAAACTTTGTAATACTTCTTACTTAACACTAAATGTCTCTCTGCTGTGGGACATTTAATTATTGAGCTTTTCTGGACTGAGTGACGGAGAATATATTTACCTCGAAAGTTAAGATTTTCAGATTCAGAAACGACATATTATACTGTTCAGCCAGTGATTTAACTGAGGTAACTTGACTGCCCAATACCACCGAGGAGACAGTTTGTTTTGTTCTTGTACTCTTGGTTAAGTATATAGACCTATTCTGTTATATAAGTTACCATCAAAATACTCCAGATTACACTATTAGATCAAACACATCTGAAATTACAACTGAAGAAAAATTAAGGTTTCTAATTTATACATTTCTTAAACAGCTGGCGGCCACTGCCACACGCTACTGCCAGGATGTTAATATATTCTCTGCACTAATGAGAGATGTGAGCGACAACTCTGTTCTCAAATGAACGACTGACTATTGGGATCAACAGGTGTTAATCGTCTGTTAACATTGAAAGCACTTGGCCACCTCGAGGTTCAAACTCCATTGGTTTAATCTGCTATGCATTTATAGTACACCAATATTAAAATTGACAACCCTGTTGCCAATATCATGTCTTTTCATAAACTTTTATTATCTAATTATCTATATGCAGTCGTATTTATATAGCAAAGAGACCGACAGTGGTAGCTCATAAGTCTTACACCAGTCATCTAGTCAATGGCAGAGGCCAGAATTTACACAGAGTGAAGAGGCCTATATTCCACTAACTATAATCATTTACACATAAGCATTTTGTTACAGCTTATTTCACACTGTGACCCAGTATCAAATGACAAGACCAGTCTATTGTTGTCAGAAAAGACAACAGCAGACCAATGGCATCAGTTAGGTATATTTGAAAAATCACTGGTTAGTTAATATTTAATTGTGTTTCAGCACAGAAATGAGCAGAGAATTTACACTAAAACTAAAGTTCCTGAATCCATTGACAACACCACACAATATACCAGTGAGAAAAAAACAAGGTCAAGATATTGCTGCTTCACCTACAGTTACAATTAAGTTATCTGACTGAAAGCTATTTCAACTTTTCCAGCCAGTACCCAACCATCCATCTGCGAAGACTTCTCAGTCATTCGGACGATCCGAGCCGCGAAGCATGCACCACACCACAGTACAATCGACTCACGAGCACGCCGTCGAAGCAACTACCGTCAACAGTTTCAAGAACAGATTCGACAGGTTAAAGAACGGG
>Ga0209782_1001190_pt1 | contig 13175 bp, 16 predicted proteins | sample WorMetmaBAHAMAS1_FD_187390 | JGI IMG/M metagenome (GOLD analysis project Ga0209782, IMG submission 187390) | Marine gutless worms symbiont microbial communities from Max Planck institute for Marine Microbiology, Germany - Inanidrilus... | ecosystem: Host-associated > Annelida > Digestive system... | reverse complement strand
ATTTGTTATAGTCACTTCTCCAGTTTTTATATTAACCCTTTCCATCGTACAAGTAAGAATTAGGTTAACTTTTGTTTGGCGATTTTGTGACAAGAGTTTAGTCACTTTTGTTTCGACGGCATCAAGGAACGATTGTGGATCGATACCTTCATGTCCGTCGATTGTGAATTGTTTTGTGAACCCCTTTAGTGCCGATTCACTCTCTCGAATTTCGAAGTCATGTGCACGAAGGGGCCACTTTTTAAAAATATTAGACACTTGCTGTTTCAATGCTTCTAACTTTTCGTTAACTGGTTTCTTAATAGGTTCTGGAACAAGATTAAGTATCCAATCAGCAACATCGGTTATTTTCTTTCTTACAGCGCTATAAGCGTTTTTCGCCATAGATTTCAATGATTTTACTTTTGCTGTTTTAGTCGGTATTAAGATAGGAGTAGAAATATGCGGAACTGGGGTGTCAAGAATAAGTTTATTAGTAGATTGCGTCATTTTTGAAAATCCTTCCATTTTATTATAAAAAAAGTTTTCTTTAAATAAAAACATTTCTGGCCCATTTCAATTTTCAACAGAAATAGTAAAAATATTTCTCGAAAATTTTATCCTTACAAAGATAAAATTTGCGTTCGGAATTCATAGTTTTAGTCACATAACACTTTAATTACATAGCGCTCCTTCCAAATTGTTCCGTCTTTTATGTAAAAAGGATTAATTTTAAGAGCTCGCGCGGTCTTATATTTGGAAGGGAAGATACTAGTTTCACCCGTTTGCTTGTTGAAAATTTCAATCCTTTTCGGATTATTTCTGATACCTTTTATGTAGTCATACCTAGTTTGCGCCTCATGTTTTTCTTTTAGTTCCACAATTTTCGATTTAAGGAGATCTGAAGGTGTTATGATGTTCTTGTCTATCAACAGCGCAATAATTTCATCTTTGTTCATACAAGTAAAAGGTATTTTGTTCTGTTTAGCTAATTCTTTTAATTGCGGTAATGTTATCATTTTTATAAACAAAAAAAATCTTTAAATATCTATAAGTCATCTTCCTCGTCTTTTACTAATCTCATATCAGGAATATTAACTTTCGATAACATACGATTTCGTTGCAAACGTTCCGTAACAATTGCATCGTTAACTTTTATCTGTATACTACAGGTTACACCAACATATATGTTTTGAAATTTGAGAGCTGTAATTATTTTACATCGCTGTCCAATTAGCGTTGGGGGTTCTATAATGTCATCGTTTATGTTATAGAATTGTGTAGTAATTATTGGCGGATTTTTATCATCGAATTTTGTAAATAGTTTAGCATATAGAGTAGGTGCTTCACGTTTCCTGTAAAAAACATCCATGTCTTCAACCGGAAGGTTATTTTTTCCGAGTGCTTTTTTAACGTTTTTATCTGTTAGATGATCCTTACACCGTTTAAGAATAGACTCTATTGTTTCAACTAGTACTTTATCTGTCATAATTAGTGGTAGAGAATATGATTTATCATATCTATTTTCCTGTATTCCATATGTGACCAATTCGGATGTCGCAATACAAAGTTCAATTGATTTGTTTTCGTGCATATATTTAATTGGAATGCGCTGATAATAAATATCACCAGAAGAGTATTTCTTAACATCATCAAATATTATATTGTCAACATTAAATTGTTCAAGTGTTAGTGCCATTTTTAATATACAGAAATTTATTTAAATAAAAAAATAATTTCTTTAAATAATTCAATTTCAGTAAACTACAGACATTTTGCTTCCATCTGACAAAAATGTTAATAGTTTATCTGATAGAACAATGGCATAAGCTTGTGTGCCAGCAGGAACTGCTTCACTGAAAAAGGCTCTAATCTGTACGTCAACTACAGAGGACTTTAGTTTTTCGCTCTGCTTACTTACATCAAAAACAAACAGAGGATACAGGGACTTGTAGTCGACTGGAGAAATGTTCGATCGTGTAATTAATTCATCCATTCCAAAATATTTCACTCCAAACATCGCAGCGTCGCCGTAAGCTCTGCTGAATTGTTGATTAGCGAACGACAGATTGTAGTCTACTGCCGGGTATCTTGTTGAATTTAGCATTACATACATGTTTTTCAGGTTTATGTGGTCAAAGACTGCTGGGTTTTTTGTTTGATCTCCACTCTTTTCTGTTTGAAATCCGATAATAATCCACCTTGGTTTTTCTGGTGCATTTTTCACACCTAGTCGCCACGAAAACACAGTTGCTTCTGGAACCGTTATCGTATCGCATTGTCTCGTTCTATACCCTACTGGGATAGAAACTTTCGATTCGATGTTTTTGTAAAGCGCAAATTTTTCAACATCGGCCGGAAAAACGTGGGGCATAAACCAAGAAATCTTCTCCAATGTGACTTTTCCAACATCGGCGGCATTAGCTCTGAAAATCGCATCGTCGTCTGACTTACGAACTAGAGTTAAAGTATGTTTTAGTCCGTAAACGATTTTATCATAATCTTCACAAAACCCAAAGACATGTTTCAAAGGAATTCTGAAACTGAACGTTCCTTTAACTGTTGGTTGCTGAATAAGATACGACTGTCTAGTTTTAAACCCATCATTGTCTGCTATAGTTGCTGTGGTTGTCGTATCTTTGCGCCATAATTGGTTAAGACCTTGAGCCTTCGAAAAGTCATCGGGATACTTCAGTAAACCAAGCATTGTTGTCGCTTGTCCAGGGTGATGAATTGACTCTATTTCTTGGCTTGATAATCTGTAAGAAATATTGCTAAACAGATACATTATTCCGTTGTTAGTTAATGTAACCAGATCAGCATTTGCATAAGCAGTGTTGTCATTTTTCGTTAGTCGTCCTTCGAAAACCAAATAGCTTTCACAAGGATGAGTAAACAGGTCTTGTAACTCAATGTTAATAACAATTTCCCCAGGACTGTTAAGGTTTGTTCTAGCTTGTGGCTCATATTCGTGATACTCATACTCTTGGATGCTTTCGTCCACAATAGGTTTTTCGTTAAATTTTAATATGCTACTGTTCATTTTAATATTATATATTTTTTAATCAGAATATACAAAAAGTTGCATATAACTCAATCCAGGATTCCTTGGTTCTGCCTCTAAACAAAACAGTCTAAAAATGTTAAACTTCTCAGTGGTTTCAAACGTAAAATATTGTATCTGATCGCCAATAAAGGTAGGATTTGGAGCTTCGTATAAATCAGTAAAAATATTTCCATCAGTTGTACCTCCTAATTTCCACCTATAGATTCTTTGTCTATTTCCATCGACACCCCGTAAAGCAATTCTCCATGGTCTAACTAAGTCTGGGCATTCGATCTGTATCCAGAAATGACTAGTTTCACCATTTGTTGCCCATCTACATCCATTACCTCGCGGTTTATATAAACCGTTAAATGCATAAACTGGATGAAAACCACTATTAAGATGAGATGATGCCGTAACAACAAATCCAAATTTATCGTTTTTCACATTACCAGTAGATTTCAAATTTGGGATATATCCCTGTAATATTTTACGTGGGGTTGCATCGACGTATAACTTAGTTGCCGCTTCGTGAGGTAGTGTTGGTATTGGTAAATTTGTTAAACGGTTCGAATTCATTCTAACGTCTTTATAGATAATTATTTCTGGTGGGTCATCAATAGTTCCTAGTTGACAAATATCCTTAGTATTAGCTTTAATCAAAAAACCGTTATCCGTATGCAAAACAACAGGTTCGCGGTGAAACTTGTAGTATAATCTATTTGTACTATTCCCTAGCGGAATAGTAAAAGATTGTCCGAAGTCTAAGTTAGTACATCCTAAAATTCTATTTTCGTTTCCATCTGCACTCAGTTCCAGGTTACCATTCATAATATCACCAGTTTTCTGTACACAGTGTTGTGCAGAGTCTCTTACCAATTCAACTGCTCGTAACCAACTAACGGCGTCATTGGGTGTGTTAGGTAAAGTTGTAGGTAAACCAGTTAGTCGAAAGTTATTCATATTTAAATCTCCCAACATTGTGCCGCCAGTCTTTGAGATTCCTGCATTTTCATCAACGTAAATTTTGTTAGCCGCATCGTAGTCGTGTATTGGTTTGCTCACGTTTGTAAGTGTATTTCCAGTCATATTTATAGTTCCAACAGCAGTATTTCCTCCATCTCGCCTTAAGAATGTATCTTGCAGCTGTGTAACAGGTGCTTCATTTACATGTGGTTTTGTTTGTTTATGTCTTCCAAATTTATCAACAGACATTTTTATGTTTGTAGAAAAAAAATAAATTTTTACCATGTTTGTTTCAATCCTGATCCATTAAGCTTTTTCATCAAGTCTTGTATGTTAATGACACCACCGGTATTTGTATATTTAGATACAACATTTTTTACTTTTTTCTTAGGGTTCATTACTTTATCAACTAGTTTCTTTCCGGCTTCCACAGCCACAGATTTGCTAGCGTCTAAAGCTGATTTACCAATTTCTTTCGCTGCAGTTGAAGCAACTTGCTTAGCAGTTTGACTAGTAAACGTTCTGACAAGAAACTGTAATATAGAATCCAATATTCCACTTCCACCGATCACATATTGTTTCTTCAACTTTCGATTATTAATTGTCAACATTTTATATATGCAACATTAATTTTTTATAGTCTGGCTTAGTCATTGCTTTTTGTCTTAATAATTCGTCACATATAGTAACAATTTCGTTTCTTACTCCAGTATTTCCAGCAGCTTTGCTTGCTAAAAGCAACTCTAATCTATCTGCCAAAACATTTGGGTCACTAGGTATTACTACACCAATTCCCTCACCTTCATATTTGCTTCTATCTTTCCATATTCCTCTCAGAATATTTTTCCACTTCCAACCTCTACTCGACTTGGGTACCGTTTCTGTCGGATTGTTGTTCTGTTTTAAGGCGCTAGTTTCAACTAGTATTTTAGCGTAATTATCGAAATCTTTTTGTGAATAGATATTCTGGTCTGGTTTCTTACTAATGATTAGTTCCCAAAGGCCGGGTGTTCCTTCGAATTCTTTGTCATCAATAACCAGATTGTCCTCTCGTATGTCGATAGGTATATTACCTATATAATACTGCTTGTCTATCGGGTTTTTATAGATGCCAAAAGTCTTGTCCACGTCCTGTTTTGCAGCATAATTACTTAGGTATTGATGAGCAATTTTTCCTACACGCATAACATCTTCATCTTCTTCTGGAGGCGCGGCGATGGCTTGAAGTTGCGGGAAGGTTATTGCAGGTAGTTCTTTTAAATTTTCTCTTATCGGTTTCAACTCGCTAAGTAAACTCTCTTTTACATCTTTTTGGGTCTCTGTAATTGGCCTGAAAACTTTTGACATTTCTCGCTGAACACTTATGTCACCTAATCTTTCTGATAAAAAATTCTCTTGGATGTTTCTCTTTGTTTTGAGAAAGTCTTCAACGATTAAATCTCTTTTTTTAGGATCATGTATTTTCAAAAACGACATTTTTATATACAAATATTTTTTAACGCATTTTTTCAACGAACGAACGCTAAATTTTCAACGCATTTTTCCAACGCGATAATGCATGTTTTCAACGAACGGACACTTAATTTTCAAATAACACTATTTTTTTATATGTAAAAACGGTTTAACAATTTTCAGAATATCAGTATTTTCTGTAGGCGTTGAACATAATTTTTCTTTTGTTTCCAGATAGGTATTAAATTCTGTTAAAATGAGACTAAATTCTTGATCTGAGATTTTGTTGTCGTTTAATGCCATTGAAATATGATTTGTAATTTTGTTAAGTACTTCTTCACTTAAAACTCTGAGTTTTTCGTGTTTCTTAGCTTTTGCTGCTAGTTTTCGGTTAATTTCTTTACTTATTATGAACAGCACACTTACACCCATTGTTACTGTTCCTGTTGTAATTACCCCAGGTGCCGCGACAATGGTAGCTAAAAGACCAACCCCCACAGCGCTTAAAGTCATTATTGAGGTGGCTAGAACATAGTCGAACACTTTTATCGCTTTTATGCCTTTTTTATATTTTTTCTCAAGCTGTTCTCGCTTTTCTTTTTCAGCCTCCATCTGCTTTTGCATTTCAATAATCTTTTGAAGACGATACTTGTTTCCGTTGTACATTTTTAGTTTGGTGGATAAATATTAAATTTTAAAAATCAATTCTACAACAACATACCTAATATCGGAATATTTTTGAAAGGGCTATTTGGGCCTAACAATAATCCCTTGCCATCGTAAATTTGCCCTTCCTTCTTCAGGTATAATCCATCTCCTAGTTTTGTAAACTCTTTTCCGTTTACAGGTCCTAAAAGAACTTGTTTTCCGTCTGTTTCTATTTCACACACACAACCTCCCTTTTTCAAGAACAAACCATTTCCCACTAGTTTCTGAACTCCAGTATTGGCTAATCCAGATAATGCTCCAACACCCAATGCTGGCAACACTGTTCCTGTAAGAAATGGTATCGCCTTAGCAGCTAAACCGGCTAATAGTGGTAGAAATCCTCCTTCAATTTTCATGTTGTGAGCCAATTGCGTTTTTGACAATTTTATTGTTATACCCCTTCCAGTTTCATAAGCTTTTTTAAGTCTATTGAGTTGTGTTTGTGTAAGAGCTATAACATCACTTCCATTATTTAAATCATCGTATGAAAAACGAATTGATAATTCATTTCCTGCTGCCAACGCTTTCTTGAGTTTCGCTTTTTGACTATTTGAAATATTTACATTTACACTTGTATACATTTTTATATTAAAAAATTATATTTCTCTTAAGTGAAATCTAATCGAAACATTCTCTCCTCGAAGATTAAGCAGATTTCCATTCTGATCAGTAAGGTTAGTTTCCATGCTGTAAATGACGTCTAAAGTGATAGGAAGGTAAACCAGGTTAGCAGGTGTTTCTATGATTTTATATCCAGGAGATACAGCTGGAAAGAAAGAATAGATCGTTGGATTTCTTTGCCCATTTACATAACTGCCAGATATTATATCAATATTTACTAGAATACTGTTTATACTTAAAATATTTACGGGATTTTCAGACTCTTGATAATCGGCAGTATATACAGCATTATTAAAACCAAGGACTTGGCAAATTGAATGTTCAGGGCGAAAGTCAACATGATAACCATTTTCGATAATCAGTACTGCCTTTAAAGTATTTGTATTTGCAGATATTGTTATATTAGCCTCATGCCCGTTTTGCCTCATCTTTTGTTGGATAAATTTATTGATGTCTTCTATATCATAACTTCCCTCGGGTATCAGCATGTGATACCAAATTCCTCCAGCATCTGGTGAATAGCTGAAATGGTTGTTATCGGTGGCGATGTTTGGGAAAGAATAATACGTCTCAAGATTGACCAGAGCTATCTCATAAGTTTTGTTTTTCTTTAGCTGGATGTGTGGATTAAACTGTGTTGTAAATTTTGTTTTGTTATCTGACACTATGATTTGAAATGATTCTTTTGGTTCTGTATTAAGAGCAATTTTCTCTAATAGTTCACGTTCCATTTTTATATAGTTGAAATATTTTTAACATATGTAGAAATTGTCTAATCCTATTCTATATTTCCCATTATTCTTTTTGCTGCTAAGATCTAAAACAACAAAATTGTGTGGTTTTTCCCAGGCTTTTTTACACAAGTTTCTGAATTCGTCTTTAGGCATGTCGCAACTAACATGATCATTATAAATATGATTAATATTTTTCACATCTTGGGGAAACAAACAGATAAAATTTGCGTTTTCTCTTATAGTCTGTCTTGGAAGTCTAAAATAGTTCTGTGACAAATAGAAACAATCAACATTACTATGCCTGCCTCTTGTGTAATAAGCCTCGCATTTATTTTGCTTTTCAAGAAGCAAATCATCAAAAACCATCAAATTTTTCTTGTCTGCACTCAGTTCTCTGGGATCGGGCACATCACTAGCTGATTCAAAAAACTTGCATTCTATGTCCGATTTTCCTGCTTGATTTTTTGCCATTTCCTCTAATAGTTGAATAGGAGACAAATTCAGTTGCATTATTTCATCCTGGTTGTCAAACAGCCGTATAATTGCTTCTTTTGGCAGCTGTTCTTCGAGTGCTTTCTTAAGGATACAGTACTCTGATTGAAACAGACTTTTGCCAAACACCATTAAATTATTATAGTCCAACCAACCCGGTCTCAGCAAGAAATTTAAAAGTAGGGTTGTTTTTCCACAATTGCTTTTTCCAACAATTAAACCTCGAATACTTCTTGGAAGCAACGAATTGTTGAATCTTTTTGATTGCGTTTCATTCCATGCTAAATCTTTAATATCCATTTTTTAATATAATAATTTATATGTATAAAAATGTATTGTGTAAAATGTAAAAAGCATACTGAGACAAATAACGAGCGATTGTTTACGGCAAAAAATGGTCGGTTGATGCAGAGAGGTACCTGTGTTGTCTGCGGTAAAGGAAAGACGAAGTTTGTAAAAACTCAAACTGGAAGTGATATGTTTAACAAAGCCGTCAATAACTTACCATTTGAGCTACACTTGCCAGGGCACAACTTTACTGGTCCCGGGACCCGGTTAGATAAGAGACTGAATCCAGACTTAACGCCAAAGGAATGGAGTAAACCGATCAACAAAGTCGACACGGCCGCATATCATCACGATTTATGTTATGCAAAACACCGGGATAGGAAAGAGAGAAACGAAATTTGTGACACACAGATGCTTCGTGAGTTAGATGACATTAACAACCCGACACTCAGAGAGAGACTAGATAGAAGTTTGGTTAAAAATATCATTAATGCTAAAGTTAAATTAGGTTTAGGTTTTAAAAAACTCCCACTCCAGAGCCTATAAAATGGACCGATAAACTAGCAGAAGAACTTCACAAACCAGTACATAAAAATTTTCGGAAGCGTAGAGTTTACGTTAAAGGAATCGATCAGATTTTCGCTGCGGATCTTGTAGATATGCAGCCGTTTTCCAAGTATAACAACGGAGCAAAGTACCTTCTAACTGTAATCGATATTTTCTCAAAGTATGGGTGGATTTTGCCTCTGAAAAGTAAAACCGGTGTAGAAGTAGCAAGTGCATTGACCAAGGTGTTCAAAGAACGAAAACCAGACAAATTGTGGGTAGATAAAGGAACTGAATTCTATAACTCCCACGTGAAAAAACTCGTATCACTGTACAGCACGGAAAACGAAGAAAAGTCTAGTGTAGTGGAGAGGTGGAATAGAACAATAAAGGAAAAAATGTTTAAGTATTTTTCTGCAAATTCAACCAGAAGATACATCGACATTTTAGACAAATTAGTCAATCAGTACAACGACACGATTCATTCTTCGATACACATGACGCCAAAGGACGCAAGTAAAAAGAAAAATGAAGTAAAAGTTTGGCATAATTTATACGACAGACCGGTAAAACGTGTAGCACCAAAATTAAAGGTAGGCAATAAAGTCAGAATAACTAAGAAAAAAGGCATTTTTGATAAAGGTTATACGCCTAGGTGGACAGAAGAAATATTTACAATTTCGGAAATTAATTACACTGACCCTGTAACTTATAAAATTGTAGATTACAATAACGAAGAAATCAAGGGTTCATTTTATGAACAAGAGTTGCAAAAAGCTACACAGGAACTATTTAGAATCGAAAAGATTATAAAGAAAAAAGGTAACAAGTCGTTAGTAAAGTGGTTAGGTTATCCTGACAGTTTTAATTCTTGGATTGATAATAGCGATTTGGTAACCCTAAACTCAAATTAAAAATATGTATTTATTAAAAAGTATGAGTATGATTTCAGTTGAAGGAATTATTTTACCAAACAAACCACTAACAAATGTGGAAATAGCTGATTCTGTTAAAAAGCTTCATATACCTTCGTTTCGAGGCGTGTTTGTTCGAGATGCATTACCGAAAAAACCTAACAAAAACGAATGTGGTATTTTAAATTTAGACGACTCTTCAGGGAATGGGACTCACTGGGTACTATGGTATAGAAAAAACAACACAAATTTTTACTTTGACAGCTATGGTATTCAGCCGCCGCTAGAATTGCAACGATACCTAAAAAGCTCCATACTTTATACCACTGAAAAAATACAACCAAAAGGAGAAGTATTTTGTGGGCACTTATGTTTACACGTGTTAAAACAGCTATCACTGGGACGTCATCTCCAGGACATCGTGAACGATTTACATTAGAAAGAATTAAATAGGCGTATAATAAAACATTGCTGAATATAATAAAATGAATCACATTCATTTAATTCGTCGGTATATAGTGTAGGCCTAATGTATGCATTGGATATGCAGCGTTGATCCCCGCAGGGACCTACTTTCGGCGAATGCTTATGAGATCAATCTATATTTGTACAGGCAAGCGCCGATAAATCGACATCTCAGTAGTTGCATCTCACTAGTAGGTGATAAGCAGTTTCGACACTGAGCAATTGTGTGAGTGAGTAACTGCACCTATAATGATTGATTGATTGCTAGATACTGGTGACCAATGTCTAGGTTATTATCTCCATGGTGTGCCGATCGGCACACGTACAGGGACGCTGACAGCCAACTGGTAGTATGCGTACACAGCAGCAGGCGGGTGGTACTGAACACACACTGCTACACTCACTCACATGCATCCATGCCGGCAGCGGAATGTGTGCCGATCAGCACACATGAGGTGGGGCCTGCTAGTACTGATAACAATACAGTGCTCGATATAACACTGGCAAGTCTGGCTGTTGTGTTCCGGTGTGGTCTATTTGCATGTGTGCGAAACATATCATACAAAGTACAACACAACACCATTTTTTCAAAGTATTACACAATTGTAAAAAAAACTGAATACATAAAACAATATGCAAAGCACAAACACGAGATGCAGTCAATTTAGTCAGCCGCGCTACTCACACACTGCCAATATATCAACACTATTACAGTCACTTCCATTTGTCTCCGTAAGCTTTATTCTGCAGCATCAAATGAATGTCTTTTTTTCTCCTGTAAAGCTCATCAAAGCTGATACTAAGGTATTGAAATTGTTTATATGATGCCAACATCGTGTTAATCAGACGAAGTTTGCGAAAATAACTTACGTCTTTACAACCAGTCGTTGCTTTAAGCCAACATTCCCAACTTTCTTTCCGCTTGCCTAAAGTCTTCTCACAAGTGTACGCCTTGAAAGCTGCATCAAGTAAAGCTGCGAACGCAAATTTCTTGCGTAGAATGGCAGCCTTGCTTCGTTCCAGAAAGGTAAAACTCTCCCGCACCGGCATCTTGTAATCGTCGAGAGATTGTGACTGCACCCCGGATATTATTTGTCCGTCTTCCACAGCGGTGGTCTTTCGGCTTATCAAATATTTGTGAAGTTCTGCTAGCTTGTTTTGTAACCGTTTTTGTTGAGGCTTGAGACACTCGCTCAGCGACGTTGATGGCTTCTTCGGTTTCACTAACTTGGAATGTTCAGCAGAATCAGCAAAATCTTGGCCGTGCTTCAACACCATTTCAACATACTCCAGTTGTTTGCTATAATGCGTAATGAGGTTGGCATAATAGCCCTTGTACTCTTCCAAACAGCGAATCTGTTTAGGAGACCATGTCGACTTTTGTTGATCATCACTTGACGGAGACAATAACACGTCAGACTCTAGATCCAAAGAATCGTGATCTGTGCTCATACTGCTGTTATTGTCACGCCACTGGTTATTAGCACTATTCATTTTACCACAGAACAACACGCTTGCTTTACCAAACAGTTCTAATCGCAACACTTCGTTTGCAGCAGCCTGCGCCCTGTGCTAGACTGCAGTGAGTAATCGTGCTGGCCGGCTGCTGCGAGATATACGGCCGGAAAAAGTGACTCACAGGAAGTTTGTTCTTTGTACACACAGTACAAGCTGTTCACCGTAACCCTTTACGCTTCAGACAGACATTGATAATGGACTGTATACATCATACAACTCACGAAGACTATAAAAACTGTTTATTTACTGGGGAAGAACACAGGAGAGAAATGATTGTCATTCAGTCGGAAAAACACGATATTTATACACAACAAATAAATAAAATAGCCTTGTCTGCCGAAGACGATAAACGAGTAGTACAAGGAATACATACAAAAGCATATGGTCATTATGAAATAATTGAACAAATTAATGTAACCTAAGCGTAAAAATGAAATGAGCCAGAAATTGATGAAATATGAGTTAGAAATTGATAAAATAAGGGTGGATTGTGAGGTAGCTAATTATTGAACAATGTTAATGTTACCTAAGGGAGTAAGTGAAGTCAATGTAACCTAAGGGAGTAAGAAGTTAATGTGATCCAAGGGTAAAAAAGTGAAAAAATGAAATAAGTTAGAAATTGATAAAATAAGGGTGAATTGTGAGATAAAAGAGCCAAACATGGACATTTCCTACTACTTAATGCGTTTTATGAAAATGATTTGAGTCTAATTGAGGTGTTTAAAAGTCACATAAGTCACTAATTTTTGGAAAACTTAACATATTTCGCGATAATAAGTAGAAAGTGGTAGACTATTATCCTTTTTCGTAGTCAAAAGGTGTAACAAGCGAAAACCTCTAGGCCTAGGTCTATGACAACAACTAGCCTACTAGGCTACTGTTATACTAGCCTATTGCAGCTAGTAGCACCTTCTTTGGAATTATGATTTATTAAACTTGTTTAGGCCTAATAGATAGTAGATTATAGAGAAATCTGGAAACGCTTTTAGATCGAGTTCATGAGGTGAACTAGCCTATAATATCATTAGACTATACATGTACGCCTATAAGTCTATAAGCCTAGGTCTAACGAGTCGTAGGCCTACATATTTGCAAACGACAATTTCACTAGCCTAGGCCTAACTTTTTCTTCATCATTCACTAGTCTACATCTATAATCCGACTGCATGGAATACTACGCTATGACAACCGAGTTAGGCCTGCGCAACCAGAACTGTTACGTGTACAAGCGTGTGTTTTTACGATTGTCCTTTGATATGAAAACGCTTAGAATGCTAGCATCGTCGTACCTATGACAAGTGGCTCTGCTATCGCAGAGGAACCGCGCGACGTGCTTGTCAGTAGAAATTCTGCAACTACAAAATATCGCTATCGTGTGGCATTATTTGCGTGATCCTACGTTTAGCCGTTTTTACACAATACCGAAGTGTGACAGACACACCCACA
>Ga0209782_1001189_pt1 | contig 13178 bp, 12 predicted proteins | sample WorMetmaBAHAMAS1_FD_187390 | JGI IMG/M metagenome (GOLD analysis project Ga0209782, IMG submission 187390) | Marine gutless worms symbiont microbial communities from Max Planck institute for Marine Microbiology, Germany - Inanidrilus... | ecosystem: Host-associated > Annelida > Digestive system... | reverse complement strand
GTGATCCTACGTTTAGCCGTTTTGATACAATACCGGAGTGTGACAGACACACACACAGACACACGACGACGGCATATACCGCGCTTAGCATAGCCTCGCGCGGTAAAAAAAACTATTAAAAAAACTAAAAATACCGAAGTTACAACACAAGTGGTATTCAGTGGAGGCAGAGTCTTGAATAAGTCTCAGCGGACGCAGACTGACCCGCGCGACGCTCTCCGTCACGCCCATTGTGTGGTACACAAAGCCGGACACTCAGTGTCATAAACTGGCAAAAGTCGTCGGGCAACTGTTGACAACGTTTGCGAAGGTCACTGTGCCGTGGAGAAATTTTTCTAGGTGAAGAGTTTAGGACAAAATTCAACAGGGAGGTACCCTTATTTCTGGATATAATCGAATTTCTTTAAACACCGTGCACGCCGGATCCGATGTGAAAGAACCTTAATACTCTCACTCCACCGGTTCGATTTGTTGTGGATTTGCTGTACGACAAATCCACAGCAAATTGAATTCCAGCGGATCTTGAGAAATGCGAAGAGGCAGCTAGCGGCAGTGAACGACGTACGCACCCATTTGCCGAACTGTCCGCGAAGATCATCGGCGGTGAAGAGGAACTCGACGGTGTCGTCAGCGGCGGACGACAGCTTGGACATGTGCGTGGACATGGAGATGTCGCCGTCGAACGTGAGCACGGCCGAGATGTTGAACTCGTTGCCGGACGTCAGCTGAGACACGTTGCGCGTGCACAGCATACTCAGCGACTGCAGCGTGTCGTCTGAGTACGTGGGAGCATTGAACAGCGTCAACACCGAACAGTCCACTCAACACATCCACACACCGACCGACTGTTAGTAACTGATCATCGACCGCGTAGCAGGGGCCATAATACGTTTGGTAGCATCCGTGTGTCCGTCCGTTTGTCTGTGGGCGCTCTCCTATTTGAACCGTTTGACCTATGACCTTTATTTTTGGCATGAGGGTCGACCTTGACCTTGGATAGCCTGGGACTGTAGGTCAAGGTCGTAGGTCAAACGTCAAGGTCAAACAGTGAAAATTGTTTACGCTCTCCCGTTTGAACCAGTAATGCGGAGCAGGTCGATATTAGGACTCGGCTTGCCGAGTTCAGCCAATGGTAATTGCGAATGACCATTACCAGTCCATTGGAATTGTCTGTCTGTCAGTAATCAGGGGGCGTTCAACGTGTCACGTGTAAGCGGTCGATCAGCTTTAATTGACTGACTGATTGACTGATTGACTGATCTTTATTAAAGCACACAACAAACGTACTATTATTCCTACTACGACTAATCTGCTGCTGCAATGATGCTGCGGCTGCTGTTGTTGTGATATGGTCATACCTCCGTCACATGGTAGTTCCGTTACATTTCCACCCGTTGATGTCGCCATGCTGCTGGTACCTGGAAACAGATCGACAAATTTTAATGAAGATCACTGTGGACTTTAAATTAATCATGGCAAAAATGGCGGACAATGTCACGAAAAAATACATAAATTTAGCTTACTGTCGTGTTTTAATGTTCTGTACACTGTACATTAAGTAATTCAAATTAACGTCTGTAGCGGTGTAACCTTTTAACAGTTAACAGTTTAACACTGAGCTACATGACACCAGCAAATCGCGAAATTAAATATCTGCACAGCCTTTCTGCTCTGTTTCTGTTGCTGAATGCTGATGACTATAATAAAGTAATGATGATGACAATGATGATGATGCGACTATCTCGTCGCTTCTGTAAAGTTACAATGATATGGCATGACATCATTATTATTAGATTCTTACCAACTATGGGGATAACTGTTATTGCATTAATGCATTTGTCGTAAATTTGCTGTGGATTTGACTACAGCTTGTTCTTCAATGAATACACCAACCCAACAAGTGCAGTTTTATACCCGATGTTGATTCTGTTGTTGATTCTGTTGTTGTCGCTTCAGTTGATGTTGCTGAGCTGGTTCCTGAAAACACACCAACAAAACAGGAATTGTGATGCCACCGCCTCCATGTAATTATAATGATATGGAGTGATGAAAATGTACATGGCTTCCTTTCTAAGAATCAGGTCATTATTTGGAAGTTATGGCAAGCCAAACTGATGAATGTTCATCGTTGATTGAGACATGCAGCAGAAATGGGTTGCATGTGCCTTACGTATTAAAATACACAATTACTTTATACTTTACTTTCTCTCACACATCTTCATTACTGAATTGTATTGCAACTGCAGCTAGTTTCGAAACAAATTCCATACTACCAGCAGAAGTTGATTCTGTTGTCGTCTGACTTGTACTCATTGTTAATGTCGCTGTACTGGAGCCTGAAAACATATCAACAAAACACAGCCGATAATCTCGTCGCTTCTGTGAAGTTACAATGATATGGCGTGACATCATTATTATTAGATTCTTACCAACTATTGGTATACATTAATGCAACAACAGTTATCTGGGATAACTGTTATTGCATTAATGCATTTGTCGTAAATTTGCTGTGGATTTGACTACAGCTTGTTCTGCAATGAATACACTAACACAGCAAGTGCAGTTTCTGCTCTAACTTTTATTTACTGACTCTGGACAAATTATACACAGCCATGTGCATCTAACACCATACATTGTCACTTGGTACAAGCTAAAGTGCTGTGATTCTCTCTGGATGAGAAGTACAGACCGGAACACATCATTTCAACTTTGGTTTAAACAAGTGGATGGCTGTAAAACGGTGCAATTCTTGTTAGCATGTGCCATAAGTGAGAGCTCCAGAAGAAGAAGAAGAAGAAGAAGAAGAAGAAGAATTTATTTTCCACAAAAATATAGATAAATACAGAAATGAGTCGAATGGCTCGTGTAGAGACTGATACGAATCTATAAACTAATTACTTTGCTTTACTACTTCCAGTAGGCAGCCTAGTCTACTGGTGCTGCTGCTGCTATCAAAACAAATCCCACAATACCAGCAGATGTTGATTCCGTCGTCGTTGCCGGTGTTGATGTCGCTGTGCTGGTGCCTGAAACACACCCACAAAACACGACCTCTGATGCCATAGCTTCTGCAGTTATTACAATATGGCATGATGTCATTTTACTCGTACTATAATTATTAATATATTCATAGCAATTGTACACTGAGTGAAATCGTACATAATGCACCAATAAGCTGATTGATCAGTTCCTGTTAGAGTACTCAATCTTCACATACAACTACAGACATTTAAGCACAAACAGCACTTGATACACGTGCAGATGGCAAAAAAATGTGTGATCCTCGTTAGCATAGCCACAGTTCATAGACAGATCTAGAAATGAATGTAATAACCAACATAGACAGTAACAATCATTGAATAGCTTTCATTATTAGTTTATATTATTTTTCACAAATTTTCTGCTACACGTGTATTGCCGCTGCACTACCACTTTCAAGACAAGTTCAACAGTACCAGCAGATGTTGATTCCATTGTCGTTGCAGCTGTTGATATGGCTGTGCTGGTGCCTGAAACACACCAACAAAACATTACTTGTGATGTAATAGCTTCTGCAGCTATTACAATATGGCATGATGTCATTTTACTAGTACTGTAATTATTAGCATATTCATAGAAATTGTGAAATCATATATAATGCACCAATAAGCCAATTGATCAGTTCCTGTTAGATCATTGAACTGTGTAGTCATTATTCACATAGAACTGCTGGCATTTTACAGCATATTTTATGACAAATGAACAAACTGAACAACTGCTATTCTGGCTTCAGCCTTCCTCAACAGACTCTGAACAAGTTTTTCACAGCCACATGCCTGTAACACGATGTAGTATAATTTGGTACTGGCTAAAGTGTGGCGATGCCCTGTGTCTGAGAAGTAAACATGGTTATGGTGCATTCCACTTATGGATACACATGGAGATGGCAAAAATGTGTGATCCTCGTTAGCATAGACACAGTTCATAGACTGAGAAATGAATGTAATAACCAACATGAACAGTGACAATCATTGAATAGCTTTCATTATTAGTTTATATTATTTTTCACAAATTTTCTGCTTCACGTGTATTGCCGCTGCACTGCCACTTTGAAGACAAGTTTAATACTACCAGCAGATGTTGATTCTGTTGTCGTTGCAGCTGTTGATGTCGCTGTGCTGGTGCCTGAAAACACACCGACAAAACATGACTTGTGATGCCATAGCTTCTGCAGCTATTACAATATGGCATGATGTCATTTTACTAGTACTGTAATTATTAATATATTCGTAGCAATTGTACACTGAGTGAAATCATACATAATGCACCAATAAGCCAATTGATCAGTTCCTGTTAGATCATTGAACTGTACACTCAATATTCACATACAATTGCTGGCATTTTACAGCATATTGTATGACAAATGAACGTATTGAACAACTGCAATTCTGGCTTCAGCCTTCCTCAATGGACTCTGAACAAGTTGTTCACAGCCACATGCCTGTAACACAATGTAGTATAATTTGGTACTGGCCAAAGTGCAGCTTTGCCTTGTCTCTGAGAAGTAAACACGGTTATGGTGCATTCCACTTATGGATGCACGTGCAGATGGCAAAAATGTGCAATCCTCGTTAGCATAGCCATGCCACAGTTCATAGACTGAGAAATGAATGTAATAACCAACATAGACAGTAACAATCATTGAATAGCTTTCATTATTAGTTTATATTGTTTTTCACATATTTTCTACTTCACGTGTACTGCTGCTGCACTGCCACTTTCAAGACAAATTCAACACTACCAGCAGATGTTGATTCCGTTGTCGTTGCAGCTGTTGATGTCGCTGTGCTGGTGCCTGAAAACACACCGACAAAACATGACTTGTGATGCCACTGCCTCTGAAGTATTTATGATATATATTTATAAATATGTGCACAATTTTTGCCTGCATGATGCTATGCTAGCGTGCTATCAGCTATGGACATATGTCTGTTCTGTGTCTGTGCCCATGTGTCTGTCTGTTGCGCGACAGTATTCTATCAAAATGGCCAAACTCAGGATTATGCTATTAATGGTGCACAATAGCACAGGGATTCTAGAAAACACACTAAAGTATTTAGATAAAATTCAAATGCTGGTGAGTTATGCTAAAATAGATGACTTTTGACCAATAACTCATATTTTAAAAAGTCCAAGATACATACATAGTTTCTATTAAATGCAAATATGAAGTCATATGCGTTCTATCAAATGGTAACATTACTGATAACCTTAAACCTTAAATGACCTATAACCACCCCAAACCACCTTGTTTTTTACATTTTGCATTATCCTTCCATCCTTCATATGTTCCAAATGAGTGGAGGTAGAAACTTCACACTTGGTACATAGGTTAAACTGGTTAATAATATCAAGACCCTGAAGTTACAGACGATAAATAATCCCAGAAAGGGGCATGGGTATTGTTATGTGACCGTTTTAAATTTTGGGGTACCCAAACACATCTCTGGTATGATTGAAGCTACAGTCGAGAAATTTTTTTACATATATATATAGGCTATGTTAATTGTCAGCATTGGAGAAATACCATTCCCGTAAGTGGCATGTTTATAGTCATGTAACCCATTAAAAAATTTTATGCCCCCTGAATTGCAAGGCACATGTTGCTTGCAATTTCAAGTATATTGTTGAAACTGAAAAACTTCTAAAGATAACAAGCGGTCATGTACACTGCAAAAGTGGATATATCTCGGAAATGGTACAAGATAGAGACATTGCTACTATAGGCCACTGATAGAAAGTGATATATGAGCTATCAAACAGCAGCAGTACCGATAGCCTTGATCGTTATGGTCAGCCATTCACCTATTGTAAGCTTTTCAAACAGCATAAAGAAAATATTATTAATATTATTATTACATCATGATGGGAGTCACGCCGCACATCACACAGGTTCCTTATCAATAGCTGGGTCTCTTGTTCAATAAATACTCTTGTTAAATATTAATTAATTATTATCGTTGTTATCATTGTTAATGTATGACTGAAAATGCATATACTATAGACCTATTGATCTGTTCCTGTAATGGACTTGCTTAACGCGGTCACGTTAATTGCAGTTTTTCGATTTCCTATGCATATGCTGCAGATTTGTTGCACAATGTGTCGTACAACAAACACCAATCAAACAGGGGCTGTTTGGGATTTAACGTGTGTATGGTGCTGCTGCTGCTTTCAAGATAAAATCCATACCTCCCGCAGATGTTGATTCTGTTGTTGTTGCTTCAGTTGATGTCGCTGTGCTGGTGCCTGAAAACACACCGACAAAACATGAAACGTGATGCCACCGCCTCTGAAGTTATGACAGGTTGCATGATATGTGTGCTACTGTTAACAAAGTGCAGTTTTGGATTTAACCTTCAATTACTACATCTGAAGAAGCTGTATACAGCCACATGCCTCTAATATCATGCAGCATACATAAGTATGTAAGTGAAGTAATGCGCTGTGACTAGAAAGTAACGGCATGTACCACTCACTCCCCCGAGGAATTTAAGCCATAGATGGCAGGATCATTGTTAACATATTCTGTTACTGTGAGTCTTAAAAATAAGCATAGCTTTACTAGTTTATGTACTATTACTAGTGCTGCTGCTGCTGCTTCAAGACAAATTCCACACCAGCTGATGTTGACTCTGTTGTCGTGCCTGAAAAGCTCACCGACAAAATTTAACTCAATTGCTTCTGAAGTTATGACACTTTAGTATAAAACATGTATGCTATATTAGTTATGTAGTAGCAGTACTTGTTATTATTATATTATTATTATTGTTCTTTACCAATTTAAGCATGATTATATGTGACACAGTGACAGGTGTACTCATCTGTTCCAACTTAATGTTGTGGTTACAGTGTTGGACTTAATGCTACTTGCGGTCGTGTTAAACAGTTTTTCAATTTCCTGTAAATTTATTGTGTAATTTATGCACAACAAACGCCTACATAATATACTGATTAAGTGCAGTCTGGACGTTATATAACCTTTATCAACCAGGCACTGGCATTAGACAAGTTGTGCACAGCCACATGCCTCTAATGGCATGCAACATAGGCTAATTAAGTTCAAGTGTGGAGATACTCTGTGGCCAGTAACAAAATACAGAAATGGCTAATTTCACATTTGGATTCAATGTGTGGACACCAGGAAAACTATAGAGTTTTTCATATAATGCCATAAATGAGCCTTAGAAATCTAGAGGCTTTTATTTTTAATGCCTATACATCGAACTATGCATCATTACTACTACATGTTCTGCTATTATTACTACTGCTGCTATTTAAACTATTTCTTACCTTCAGTAGCAGATTCTGTTGTCGTAGCATCAGTAGTTGTTGTGGTGCCTGAAAACACACATTGACAAAACATGACCTGTGATTACATCACTTTTTAGGTTACAAAGATATGCTATTGCTACAAATTGTTATTATTAGGCAACAGCACTCTCTATAAAGCAAAAGCTGCATACAGTCATCGAACATTCCTTCCAACCATCTGTTGGTCCACCTGTCTCTCTGTGTATCTGTGTGTCTAGCTGGTGCATTGTGGCAAAATGGCTGATCAGATATAGATGTGGTTTTTTCATTTTATTGACAGAACATACATAGTACAATAACAGTTTCCATAAGTGAAATAATTCAAATATATGTTCTGAAGGACAGTAAGGCTAAGTAATCAGCGCCAATGTTTCTTAATTTATACTATGATGAGTCAACAATGATCAACACAACTGCTGTCAATATTTGTTAGTCTTATTTGGAGCAACCTTTCCAGTTTTTGTCACTGAGGAGAGGTTAAATTAAACATTTTTGATTCAGAGAAAACGATATTAATGGGCACCAGACTGCCATAAGCACTATTATAAAGATGGCTTAAATAGATAGATAGATAGATCATGATTGAAACTACAAGCTTTACTCCATTACTTTACTTTATTTTAGACATTTTCACTAATACTGCTGCTGCTGTTCATGCTAATTATGTACCTTCGATAGTTGCTAATTTTGTTGTCGTTGCTTCAGTAGTTGTTGTAGTGCCTGAAAAAATACCCACAAAACACAACCTTTGATTCAATCACCATTGACGTTATGACAATGTGGCATAATAAAAATATATTAATATTGTTGCTGTTGTTGCTGTTTGTGGTGTTATTGTTCACAGAATGGCTGATATAAGTTCTGCCAATATTTCGCATTTTCACTACAAATCTATTCTTAAAGATGCATCAACAGTGATTAATGCAACTGCTGGTTGGTCTTATTTGCAGCATCCTCGCCAATTTTTTATTACTGAGGGGAGGATAAATTGAATATTTTTTTTTCATTAAGAAAAAACGGCAATAGTGGGCACCAGACTGCCAGAAACACCATTATAAAGATGTTTTTAAATAGATAGATAGATATATATTATGACTGAAACTACAAGCTTTACTCCATTACTAAACTTTATTTTACACATTTTCACTAATACTACTGCTGTTGCTTTTCACACTAATTCTGTACCTTCAGTAGTTGCTAATTTTGTTGTCGTTGCTTCAGTAGTTGTTGTAGTACCTGAAAAAAAACACCCCAAAAACACGACGTTTAATCCCATCAACATTGACGTTACGATGATGTGTCATGTTAAAAATAAATGCTATTTGTTATTAATATTGTTGCTGATGTTGCTGCTGCTGGTGTTATTGTCCATAGAATGGCTCATATATGTTATGCTAATGTATCTCATTTTTTTACTACAACTCTAATCTCGAAGATGTATCAACAATGATCAATGCAATTGTTGTTTCTGTTTGTCACATAGGTGCTACTCTATAACTTCGGTCTCCTTTGGAGCATTCTTCCCAATTTACTGAGTGGAGGTGGAGGGTAAACTGAACATTTCTAATTAGGAAAAATGGCAATGGACAACAAAATGCCAGAAGCGCCATTTGATGACTCACCTCAATCATATTTAACAGATGGCAACCATTATCAGTGCAGTAGATTTTTTGTGAATTTGCTGTGGATTTGTCGTACAGTTTTCATACAACAAATGCATAAAATTGACCCAAGTGCAATTTCGGCTTTTAACCTACATCTGCTGACTAGTTATAAAACTTGATACTAGCCAAATGTGGTGGTGAGATGGGGCTTGGAATAACGATAAGCATTGTTCATCCATTTGTGGATAAAATGCACTGCTGTAATTCAGACTAGTGCTACACCTCATACCTTCAGTAGTTGCTAATTGCGTCGTCGTTGTCGTGTCAACAGTTGTTGTTGGCGCGATTGTGGTGGCTGAAAACACACACCAACTAAATATCCACTCTAATCCAATGCAATCGCATTTATTTGTGACACAGAAAACAACAAATAACAAAATATAGCCCTTTCGGCAAGTTTGCCGAGCGGGCTAAATAACATGTGAGTGACGCAAGTGCCTCTAAAGCAGAACGCTGTGGTTTAGAAAAACTGTACAGTTAGTTATTGTTAATTAACACTGTTGTTGCTATCGTCGTCGTCGTCCTTGTATTCAAAACATCTTCAGGCATGATCGAAATCGTATACGTTCACAGCCACGTGCTTCCAATCTGGTATTGGCCTAAGTGGGAACACACTCCGTGGCTGCACGGGAATGAAGACAGATGTGGATTGCACGGGTGCCATGTGGTAGAATTGTGTGGCTCTTGTTGACATAGGCCGCAGCCGAACTCATTAGAAATGAATGTAAAAAGTAATACGAATCCATAGTATTTTTATTACACATTTAATTTATTTTACACACCTTTATTACTACATTTATTACTACTACTTCTCAGACTGATTCTATACCTTCTGTAGTTGTCGTTGTCGCTGCTTCTGTCGTCTCAACGGTTGTTGTCGGAGCGACTGTGGTGGCTGGAAATAAATTAACAAATAAATTAACGCAAGCAAAATATATAGCCTGGTCGGCAACTTAGCCGAGCGGGATAAAAAACAGTGACCAACTTTAACCAGGGCAAAGGACTACGGCATTGATTGAGCACAGTGATATCTCATTTGAACAGTATTCACATGTTACAGACACCACGTGTCGTTCACGTTACGTAATTCTGATGTCTGTATCAATCCATTAAGAGTGGGCGACTCTAAACCAGCAAGTTAGAAAGTTGCATATCTACTGCAGGGGCGGGCTAATATGAACGATGTAACTTTGCTTTCTTGCTTGTGACAGTGTGACAAGCTTATGATGCGCCAACACTCAGATTTGGCAAAGGTTTTGACCCACGGTACATTCCACTGACAAAGCTTACATCAGTTAGAGATGGCTGAAAATGCATTTTAAAATTTCCATTTCACTCACATTCGCACGCAGTCAATTTCCATTCCTTCCCATTTTCCAACACACGCAGAAAAACCATAAAGTAACTGTAAATGCAAACAGTCAACAGTGGACTGACAGTAAACATATTGGACTGTTCCGCGGAAATCTTGACGTCAAGCGTTAAAACAGAAAAAAATATGGTAGGCCTATGCATGCAAATTGACTTCAGAGACAACTAGGGGCTCTAAGAATAAAACAATCCGTGAGAATTTTTCCCACGGGAATCTGAATCATTTCTATTCCAATCTTTGGTATTTCCCACTCCTTTCCATTTCCAATCTCAATTACGAGTCTTATTCCCATTCACATGGAAATCTTCATTAGTTTCCACATCCCGCTTAGAATATTCCCAATCCCACTTGGAATTCTATTCCCACGGTTATCTCTACATACAGCACTCCCAGATCATCTAACTCGATTTTCTTCATGGCGGACAGAAGAAAGGGGCGTGAGAAAAGAAAGGAAAGAAAGAGGGAAGGCTCGTCCCTGATATAGCCATATATTTGTGCTGAAAAGGGACGTTAAACACCAACTAACTGAAAGAGGGAAGGCAGCCTAGGCAGGGAGAGAAAGTTCGGAAGTTTGGACCCACACTGCTTACGACGCCAATGGTAACAATAAAACACATCGATAAAATTATGTAATTTTGGCAAAAAATATATAAAACTACAGAAAATAGGTGTTCTGTTGCCAAAGTTTATCTTGATGAAAGCGACTAGCAACGTAAGTACAGTTCAACAATGGTCCCCTGTAATGAACTGTAAGGAGGTCTCGAAGTCCTACTAAGCATACAATTACAGCTACAAAAGTGTGATACGAGAGGACGCAACATGTGTCAACAAGTGGACGCTGCAGCAGCAGAACGACGCACAAGCTCATACAGCAGCTGCAAACACTATTTGAGGCGTCACTTTCACTGAGCTGGACAACTGGCTCAAACAGACCAGATTTAAATCACAGGTGTTACGCCATATTTGGGGGCTATGCACGAGCAAGTCCACCATGGCAACAAGTTTGACAGATTAATCAGCTGAAGCCTGAAGCAGTCAATTTTTCTGCATTTGCGCCCGCTGCCACGGCGCTTCGTTGGTTCAGTGACGCAGCGTCGGCTAATAGAGATGTCGTAGGAAGCCTTGCGTCATGAATTCGAGTCACGTTAGCGGACAGTCCACAGCTGAGAGATGAGTGTCATGGGCTCATGGTCCATATAAAAAATAATACGGATCTGCAGTATTTTTAGTTCGCCCCGCATCTTTGCACGGCGGACTATACGTTTTGCTTCTGAAATTTCTTGCTTTTTAATGATTGCTTGGAGACCAAATATCCCAGGAACGACTGGACTGATTTTCACGGTTTTTTTTTCCACAAACGGTAGATATATAACCGTTAAGGCCGGGCGGGCTACACGCTAGGCATTTCTAGTTATTACAAATTTAGTTCATTTTACACATCTTTCTACTACTTTTGATACTACTACTACGGTTGCTGTTCAGACGGATTAAATACCTTCAACAGTTGTCGTTGTAGCTCCCTCTGTCGTCGTTGTTGTCGGCACGACGGTTGTTGTGGTGGCTGAAAATAAATTGACAATTAAAAAGAGATTACGACGTTACAAATTTTAACTTTTTGAACGACAGGCAAAAATTGGCCTATCTCCCGAATATCTGCGAATTCGCTGCATATGAGCTAATCTTCCACAACAGATACGGATTGAAATATCATCTAGATGCTCGCGATAGCGGCAGAAATGATGTCTCTGCATCCTCTAAAAATTTGGTGGACTTTGGTCCAGTAACTGCGGAAAAGAAGGGGCTCATTTGTATACTGTTGTACCTGAATTGCGCGAAAATCGGCCTACCTGGCTTAATTTGTCGCGCTAGCATTTAGAAACGCGTTGGAGGATTGCAACGTCGAAGGGTGCACGAACAACGGCAGTGATACGTCTACATCGGACATAAATGTTGTGGGTTTCTGTACAGTAACTTCAGAGTTTACGAGGCTCAACTGTGTACAGCAGCACTCGGGTTAGTTTAACTACGTTCAGTCGGGGCGGCACTGCTAGATACAGCGTCGATCCGTACATGTACTCTGTTTCACTAATATTCGCTAGGGGCGACGCCGCTATGCCGGTCGGGCTGCACACTAGGCTTTGCCACGCATTCTAGTTGTAAAGTCATTGTTGGAAAATATTTTTTCGACTTCGTTGCAAATTATCAGCATTGCTCTTATATATGCAGTTTATGTGCACTGTAAAAATATCCGCGTATCCACAGATATTTTTGCTTTCGGCGATTTTTCGATATTTTAAAGACATTGGTTCCGCGTACGTTTGTATCCCTAAATCGACGGAATAATGAAGCCTGGGCCCACAAAATCTGTCAAAATGTGGAAAACTCCCCACAAAATGTCCGTGGATATACGGATATTTTTGCAGTGTGCCAGCAAATCGTTGAATTTTATCGATGCGTGTTTAGATGACGACGTGACAATTAAAACGATTAACGAACTGTCACGGAACTTACGGCCATCAGTCTATACTCAACTCTAACCCTAACCCTGAACTTTGACCTGAAGACCTTAACCAGTATGATCTTGACTGTCAATCTCAGGTGAGTTACACAGAGGCACAAAAGTTCAGATATCAATCGATTCAAAAGACAAGAAGCATTTGAAAAATGTTGGGCCCATTCGCCACTGCGAGCCGCTGCACGCCGCTGTTTTACATTGCCATTCACCAGTTGTCGCTACTGTCGCACGCCGCCTGCGCTATAGCTATAGCTATCGATGTCCACAACAACAA